>ERZ773099.562-NODE-562-length-31114-cov-3.454973_pt1 | contig 31114 bp, 26 predicted proteins | sample MGYA00511120_ERZ773099 | MGnify/ENA primary metagenome ERZ773099 (study PRJEB29015, sample SAMEA2738012) | human oral metagenome | biome: human oral; feature: human-associated habitat; material: dental | place: China | collected 2104 ... | reverse complement strand
GCTGCATCCGGGCCATGTGGCGCTGGTGCGTCAAAGCGCGGCCCAGGGCGATCACCTCATCGTGGGGCTGAACAGCGATGCGTCCGTCAAGCGGCTCAAGGGCCCGTCCCGGCCGGTTCAGAACGAATACAGCCGTGCCCTGGTTCTGGCGGCCCTCAACGGCGTGGACGCGGTGATTCTTTTTGACGAGGATACGCCTCTGAACCTGATCAGGGCCGTTCTCCCCGACGTGCTGGTCAAGGGCCGCGACTATACCCTTGATACCGTGGTGGGAGCCGACGTGGTGCAGGCCAACGGCGGCCGGGTGCATCTGGCCGATCTGGTGGACGGGTGCAGCACCACCGGCATTGTCCGCAAAATCGGGCAGGCCTGACACTCCCTGCGGCCCGGCAAAAACCGGCGTGCGGCGGTTTTTTGCTCCGGGCGGCAGCCAAACCATCCGCGCGGGCGGCACATGCAACGTATCTTCGCGGCGGACATCGGCGGAACCCACGCCCGCTTCGGCAGTTTTTTCCGTGATGCCGCAGGCGTTCTTGCCTGTGAGGCGATTGCCTGGAAAAATTCGGCGGAGCTGCGTACAGAACACGATGTTCTGCACGCCATGCGTAGCGCCCTGAACCGTGAGCCGAAACAGGGAGACACGCTTGCCATTGCCCTTGCCGGGCCGGTTTCCGGACTGCGCGGGCGCCTGACCAACGGCCGCTTGCGCCTGGATCTCGCAGAAATCCGGAAAAAATCCGGCTTGCGGCACTGCGTGCTGCTCAATGACTTTCAGGCCGAAGCCCATGCCGTGCTGACGGAAGCGGGCGAAAAAGCCCGCTGTGTCATGGCTGGCGCGCACGCGCCCAAAACAGCCGCACGCGCCGTGCTGGGCGCGGGAACCGGCCTGGGCGCGGCCATGCTGGCGCCCCACCACTGCCCGGACTGCGGCATGCGCTGGCTGACCATCCCCTCGGAGGCCGGGCACACGCCCTTCGCCTTTGTGGGACAGGAGGAAAACGCTTTCCACGACTTCTTGCGCCGAGCCCTGCATGTGCCCTGGGCTTCGGCGGAGCATGTGCTCTGCGGGCGCGGCCTTGCGCTGCTGCACAGCCATCTTTCCGGGCACACGCTCACTCCGGCCGAGGTGGGCGCAACGGCCCTTTCGGACGACACGCCCACCCTGCGCTGGTACGCACGCTTTCTGGCCAGATTCTGTCGGCAGTGGATATGCAGCACGCTGTGCCTCGGAGGATTGTGGATCACGGGCGGCATTGCTGCCCGCAATCCCCTGTGTGTTGAAAGCCCGTATTTTCGGGAAGAGCTTGTCCTTTCTCCCCCGCTGGGTGCGCTGCTGCGCGCCGTGCCCGTCAGGCTTGTGGTCGACAGAAACAGCGGACTGTGGGGAGCCGCACGGGCCGGACTTACCAGCCCGTGCGGGCATACGGCAAACGGGAGGAAATGATGCGCCGGTACAAGGAAATTCTGCGGCAGATTTTTTCCGCCGCGCTGGAGGCCGTGGCTCCGGACAAAGCCCTGCTGCGCCATATGCGCATGGAAGGCGCGGAGCTTGTGACCCCGCATGGCCGCTGGAATCTGGAGGGGCGTCAGGTGGCGGTTCTGGGCGCGGGCAAGGGCGTTGCGCCCATGGCTGCCGCGCTGGAGCAGTTGCTCGGCCCGTATCTGGCAACAGGCATGGTGGTGACAAAATACGGGCATGGCCTGAATTTGCAGCGCATTCGCCAGAAAGAAGCCGGACATCCCGTGCCGGATCAGGCGGGCGTGGCGGCTGCCGAAGACATGCTGCGCCTTGCCCGGTCGCTGGGAGAAAACCATCTGGCCATCTGCCTGTTCACCGGCGGAGCCAGCGCCCTGACGCCCGCACCGGCACCCGGCCTGACTCTGGAAGACCTTCAAGCCACCACGGAACAACTGTTGCGCTGCGGGGCAACCATCAACGATATCAATGCCCTGCGCAAACACCTTTCCGTCTTTGGCGGCGGGCAGCTTGCCCGTGCTGTCGCGCCCGCGCCCCTGCTGTCCGTCATTGTGTCCGATGTGGTGGGAGATCCCCTGGACGTGATCGCCTCCGGGCCTTCTGTGCCCGATCCCACGACCTTTGCCGACTGCGCGGCCATTGTGGAGCGCCTGGGCCTTGCCAAAAGCCTGCCGCCAGCCGTACTCCGGCATCTGGAAAAGGGACTTGCCGGGCTTCTGGCGGAAACCCCCAAGGCAGACGACCCCGTATTCTGCGGCGTGCAGAATATTCTTGCGGCCAATAACCGTCAGGCTCTGGAAGCCGCGGCAACGGCGGCAGGGGCGCTCGGCTTTGAAACGGAAATTCTGGGCGACAACCTTGTGGGCGAAGCGAAAACGCGCGCCGTGGAACTGGCAGATACGGCGCTGGCGCGGGCCGCGCAGCGCAAAAAAGACGCCCCTCCCCTCTGCCTTCTGGCCGGAGGCGAGACCACCGTAACTATCACCGGCACGGGCAGGGGCGGACGCAATCAGGAGATGGCTCTGGCCGCGGCCCTTGCCCTGGAAAAGACAGAGAAGGTCTGCGCCCTCTTTGCCGGAACAGACGGAACAGACGGCCCCACAGACGCGGCGGGCGGCTATGCCTTTGCATCGTCCGTGGACGGCATGGGCGGGCGGGAGGCGGCACGCGCTTTCTTGCGCGACAACAACAGCCATGCGGCCCTGGGCTTCAGCAATGACCTGTTTTTCACCGGCCCCACACGCACCAATGTCATGGATCTGGCTGTGCTGCTGGTTGATCCCGCACTGCCTGCCTGACGCAAAAAACGCCTTCCGGCAGCACTAGCAACATTCGGGCAGGTGTTTGGGCTTGACAGGCTTTTGCGCTAACAGTAATTTTTATCAAAAAGGAGAGTGCAATGGCCCAGGCCCATACACGGATGACACGCCAGCGGGCCGTCATTCTGGAAGAACTGCGCAAAAGCAGGATGCACCCTACGGCGGACGAATTGTACAGCCGGGTGCGCGAGCGCCTGCCGCGCATCAGCCTCGGCACGGTCTACCGCAATCTGGATTTTCTTGCAGACAGCGGCGAAATCCGCCGTCTGGAGGCAGCGGGAAGCATCCGGCGTTTTGACGGCGACATGACGCAGCACCAGCATGTGCGCTGCGTGTACTGCGGGCGCATCGGAGACGTGATGCAGGTTCGGGAAGCCCCCACAGTGGACGGCATGCGCGTGGAAGGTTTTGCGGAAATTCTCAGTTCGCGCGTGGAGTTTGACGGCATCTGCAAAATGTGCGCGGCCGCCCTGCCCGCCGGGGCGGAGTAGCCTTTTCGGGCATAGTGCCGTATCCTGCGCAGGGAAACAAAAAACCGTTGCGCGCCGCGCAACCCAAGGAGAAAGGAGAGTCGAACATGACGAAAAACAGGGAAGACCGGAAAAAAAAAGTCATTGATGTGCTGAACAAGGCCCGTGCCATGGAGCTTTTTGCCATTCACCAGTACATGAACCAGCACTACAGTCTGGACGACATGGACTACGGAGAACTGGCCGCCAACATGAAGCTCATTGCCATTGACGAAATGCGTCACGCCGAGGCCTTTGCCGAGCGCATCAAGATGCTGGGCGGCGAACCCACAACCCAGAAAGACGGCAAGGTTGTCACCGGGCAGGACGTGCCCACCATCTACGCGTCCGACGCCAGCCGGGAAGACGAAACCATTGAGGTCTATGCGCAGTTTCTTGCCGTTTGCAAGGATGCGGGCGACATTGTGTCTGCCCGTATTTTCGAGCGCATCATCGAAGAGGAGCAGGCCCACCTTTCCTATTACGACAATATCTCCGGCCATATCCAGAAGCTGGGCGATACCTATCTGGCCAAGATCGCGGGCACTCCCTCCTCCACCGGCCCGGCCAACAAGGGCTTTGTGACCGCGACTCCGGCGGAATAACCGCCCCCGCGCGGATACGGTTTTTCCGGCATCTGCGCCAACCCTTTTCAGCAGGGGAGGAACAGCATGGCTGATCCCAAGGACATGTGGCGCTGCCAGATGGTCAACTGCGGCTATATGTACGACCCCGACCGGGGCGACAAACGGCGCAAAATTCCCGCAGGCACAAAATTTGAAGATCTGCCCGAAGACTGGACCTGTCCTGTCTGCGGGGCAAGCAAAAAAGCCTTTCAACCGCTGGAGGCTTGAGCCCGGAGCCTGCGCAAACCTCAATCGTGCCGGATTTTCCGGCCTTATGTCCAGAGGGCGGCAAGCTCGCAGGCCATATCCTGCCGGGCTTGCGCCCTTTTCTGTTCCAGCGCGGCGAGCAGACGGTCTGCCGCGCCCTGCAGGGCATCGGGGGAGCCGCTGTTGTCCACCACAAGGTCACAGGCCCGGAGTTTGCGGTCTTCCGGCCACTGCCAGGATTCCAGGGCCGCAATTTTTTCTTCGTCCCACCCCCTGTTTTCTCCCAAACGCCGGACGCGCATGTCCTGTGAGCAGCGCACACCCACGGCCAGAGGCTTGGGCGCAAAGGCAGCATCCCAGCCGCTTTCAAAATACAGCGGAATTTCCGCCACAGCCAGGGGAGAGCCTTTTTCTTCCTCGCGCCGCCAGAAATCCTCGACCACTTCCCGCGTCATGGCATGGACGGCTCTTTCCAGATCACGGCGCAGATCCGGATTTTGGCGCATGGCGTCCAGCAGGGCGGGCCTGCACACGTCTCCCTGCGGAGAAAGCAGATCCCGCCTGTCCACACCGGCCAGCCACCGGCTGCCCTCGCCGCCGGGGGCATAGAGATCGCGCACCACAGCATCGGCGCTGACCACGGGCACCTCCCGCCGGGCAATACAGCGCGTGAGCGCGGACTTCCCGCTGCCGGGATTGCCCGTGATCACCACACGCTGCATGCGCCGGGCAGCCGCAAGAGCGGCCTCGGGCATATCCGCAGGCGGCGGGCAGGAAAAACAGAGATTTTCGCCCGTGCGCGGGTGCGCAAAGGCCAGACGCCAGGCGTGGAGCATCTGGCGCGGGGCCATGTCGCGCACGTTTTTGGGCGCATAGAGGCTGTCGCCCAGCAGGGGATGCCCCACGTGGGCCAGGTGGACGCGTATCTGGTGGGTGCGCCCTGTGAGAATGCGCACGGCCAGCAGGGAAAACCTTTCGTCAGGGGCAGTCCAGAGAGTGCGCCAGCGGGTGTCTGCCTGACGGCCTCCGCGCGATTCGGGCACCACAGCCATTTTGACTCTGGCCGTGGGATGGCGGCCAAGAGGCTCCTGGCAGCGCCCTTCCGCCAAAGGCTTGCCCGCCGCCAGAGCCAGATATTCCTTGGTTACAGCCCTGCGGGCAAAGGCCGCGCTGAGCGCCAGCCGATCCTGGCCGGTCAGGGCCGCCACCAGCAGGCCGCTGGTGTCTTTGTCCAGACGGTGCACAATGCCCGGACGCAGGCCTTCCTGCTGCCCCAGTTGCGGAAAGTGCCCCAGCAGGCGCTGCACAAGGGTTTCCCTCGGGCAGGAGGGGCAGGGATGCACGGTCAGGCCCGCAGGCTTGTTGCAGACCGCCAGATGCTCGTCCTGCCAGAGAATGTCCAGATGCCCCTGCTCGGCCTGGAGCGTGCTTTCCGCTGTCGGCAAGTCCATCCGGATGACCTGCCCGATTCTGGTTTTGGCATTGCAGCGCACTTCCGTCACGCCGTCCACGGCACAGGCTCCGGCCTGCACGGCCTTTTGCAGCGCGGCTCTGGAAAGATGGGGCGCGGCCGCGCACAAAACGCGGTCCAGCCTCTGCCCGGCCTGCTGGGGCGAAACCGTGAGGCACAGACACTTCATCTGCTTTCTGCGGGAGTGGACAGGGTGCGCAGCCGGTCCGCAAGGGTTGTGTCCTGATAGAGGTTTTTCAGCTCCCTGCCCGGCGTGATGGAGGTCACCGCTGTTCTGCCGATGACAAAACGCGCGTCGTCGTTGCCTCCCTCGGTGGTGCGCACGCCCCAGAAGTTGTGAAAAACGGCGGGCCGCCCCTTGTGCGTGCCCACATAGAGCATGATGTGCCCGCGCATGCCCACCAGGCTGAGAAAGGGAATGCCGTTTCGGACGATCAGATTTTCCTTTTCTTCCGTGCTCATGCCTTCCAGGGGCACAATGGTTCCGATGCGGGCCTGGGCTGCGGAATTGCGCGGCAGCCAGATGCCGAAAGGCGTAAAAAATTCGCGGGTCAGGGCAGAGCAGTCCCTCTCGCCGAACATCCCGCCCCATCCGTAGGGCTGGTGCATCATCACGTTGCCCACCCGCGCCGCGTTGGCCGCCGTCATGGGGACAGGCCAACGGGCAGCATCGGCAGCGGCAAGCTGCACGGGAAGGGTCATGGCCATGCCGTCCGCGCCACGCACGGGAACCTGCGCGTACACACGGCCCTGCGCTGTGGAGCCTGTGGCGTGCAGGGGCAGGAGCGTCCCGATATTGGCCGTCACCGTGCCGGAAGGCAGGGGCAGGCCAACCTTGTCGCGCAGCAGGGTCACAAGGGGGGCGGCGCGGTAGCTCCGGATGAACTCCGGGCTGACAGCGGCCAGATCCCCGGCAGACACCCAGCCTCCGGCCACCGGGCATTCCACATAGTGCCACCGGCTGTCCAGACTGGTGTGCACGATGCGCACGGGCGTGCCCACGGGCAGCAGGGAATACTGGATATAATCAAAGGGATTGGCGCGCGGATCGGGCGTGGGTTCGGAAAAACGGGCTTCTGCGGTGGGCATTTCGCGCAGATTTGTGTTGCGCAGCGTGATGGCTGGCTGGCTGGCGGAGGGAAAGCTTGCAAGGTCGGCATTGCGGGCCAATCCGTCCCACTCCTCCTGGGTCCAGCGGACGTTGCCGTGCCGGTATCCTCTGGCCTTTTTGAAAATGGCTGCCACATCCCGTTTGCGGACAGAGCCCCTGGTCATGTCCCAGGGGCCGAAAAAAATGGACTGAAAACGGGTGGACTGGACACTTTGCTCCGCAGGCGAAAGCAGGGGCTTGTCAGGAGAATTTTTGCGGGCGTAGACCGCAAGATCCTGGGGAAAGCGGCGCTGATCTTCCAGAGTGCCCATCCAGGGGGCGGGGGGGCAGACTGCGCGGGAAGGCTGCTGCCTGCCGCCGCAGGCGGCCAGCAGGCAGAAACAAAGGCAGATCAGGAGCAGGCTGTGGCGTCTGGGCATGAAAACATATCCTCCGTGAACCGTTTTTTGCGTCCGCAAGCAACAACCTAGCATTGACAGGAGCACGGAGCAACGCCCCTCCCCAACCCCGGCAAAAGAGCCTTTGGCCATGCGCTGGCTTGTTTTTCGGCTGTATATGCCGTAGGTTGCGGAACAGGAAGAAGCATGGCGGTTTTTCTGGTCATACAGGCAGCGCGTTTCGGCGATCTGGTGCAGAGCAAGCGCCTTCTGCTCACGCTTGCCCGGCAGGGAACAGTGCATCTGGCCGTGGATGCGACCCTCGCGGATCTGGCGCGCCTGCTCTATCCCTTTGCCGTGGTGCACGGCCTTGCGCTGCACGGCGCGCCTGCGGTCTCCGGCCTCGAGGCCAACAAAAAAGTGCTGGCCGCATGGCGCGCAACGCATTTTGACGCTGTCTGCAACTGCAATTTTTCCGGGCTCACAGCCGCCCTGTGCCGCATATTCCCGCAAGAGCGCGTTCACGGCTACCGCTGGGACGCCGGGGGCATTGTACGTTCGCCCTGGGCCAGAACGGGTTTTCGGCTCAGCCGCAAACGTTGCGCAAGCCCCCTCAATCTGGTGGACTTTTGGGCGTATTTTGCCCCCGAACCGCTGCCCGCGCATGCGGTCAATCCCCCTGCCCGCCGCGGCGGACAGGGGCTGGGCGTTGTTCTTTCCGGCCGCGAGGCGCGCCGCTCCCTGCCCGCGGCCGTGCTGGCCAATGTGGTCACCACGGCCTTCGGCGCGCTGGGCGGAACCGACATATGCCTTCTGGGAACAGCCGCGGAACAGCCGACGGCCCGCCGCCTGCTGCGGCTTCTTCCGGGCCACGTCCGGAGCCGTGTGCGGGATTTGAGCGGCAAAACAGACTGGGCGGGGCTGATCCATGCTCTGGAAGGGCTGGACGCCCTGCTCTCGCCCGACACGGGCAGCATGCATCTGGCAGCGCATCTGGGCGTTCCTGTGCTGGCGTTTTTTCTTTCTTCCGCCTGGTGCCACGAAACCGGCCCCTACGGGCAGGGGCACCATGTCTGGCAGGCCGCGCCGCCGTGCGCGCCCTGCCTGGAGTCCGCGCCCTGCCCCCACGGCACAGCCTGTCTTTTGCCCTTTGAGCGCAGGGAACTGCTGCGCTCCGTGACCGCTGTTCTCGCCGAAACTCCGGCCGTGCCCGATCCCGGCAGCGGCCTGCAGGTCTGGCGCACAGAGGTGGACGCCCTGGGCGCTGCCCCCCGCCTGATGGCGGGAGAGGACGCACACGCGCCCGCCCGCGCGCAGGCGCGCGGGTTTTTGCCTTGGACGCCAACCGTTGCGATTCACGCGCCCGCCCGCGCGCAGGCGCGCGCCTTCTGCGCCCACAGCCTGCGCCTGCCCCCCTGCGCACAGCAAAAATTTGACGAACCCTGGCCCGTTGACGATACGGACTGGATGTTGCCGCCGTGGAGGTATTGCTGATGGCCCGGACTCCGTTGCGCATTCTTGTGGTGCTGCCCATGTACGGCGGCTCGCTCCCCATCGGAAGATACTGTGCGCAGGCGCTGACGGGCATGGGGCATACGGTGCGCGTGTTCGAGGCGCCTGCCCTGTATCCCGCCTTTACGGGCCTGCGCGAGCTGGCCCTTGGGCCGTCGCAGACAGCGCAGCTGGAAAATTCTTTTCTGCAGGTGGTGTCCCAGGCTGTGTGGGCGCAGGCCCAGGCTCTGGAACCGCATCTGGTGTTGAGCATGGCCCAGGCTCCCGTGGGCCGCAGCCTTTTGCAGCGTTTCCGGCGCGCGGGCGTGCGCACGGCCATGTGGTTTGTGGAAGACCACCGGGTCTTCGGCTACTGGCGGGCCTATGCGCCCCTCTACGACATTTTTGCCGTTATCCAGAAAGAGCCGTTTTTGAGCCTGCTCGCCGAAGCCGGGCAGAAGAACGCCCTCTACCTGCCGCTGGCGGCCCTGCCCGATTTTCATGTTCCGGTGCGGCTGACAGAGGAAGAACAGCAGGAATACGGGGCGGACATCGGCTTTCTGGGAGCGGGATATCCCAACCGCAGGCGGGCCTTCCGGCCTCTGGCGGGGCGGAACTTCAAGATATGGGGTTCGGACTGGGAGGGAGAAAGCCTTCTGGCCGCCCATGTGCAGCGGGGCGGAGCGCGCATCGGGGCCGGGGAAAGCGTGAAGATTTACAGCGCCACCCGCATCAACCTGAATCTCCATTCCAGCCTCGGCAGCGGAGATCTGGTCAGCCACGGGGATTTTGTCAATCCGCGCACGTTTGAACTGGCTGCCATCGGCGCGTTCCAACTGGTGGACAAGCGCACGCTGCTGCCGGAGCTTTTTGCGAACGACGAACTGGCCACATTCTCCAGCGCAGAGGAAATGTATGCCGGGATCGACCATTTTCTGGCCCATCCCGAACAGATGCGGGCCTGGACCAAACGCGCCCGCGCCCGCGTGCTGCGCGACCACAGCTATGCGCAACGCATGACGCAGCTTCTGGACTTCACGGTCCTGCGCCTCGGGCCGTGGCCGGAAGAAGAGGGCATGGCAGAAGCCGGTTTTCCTCCGGAACTGCCGCCCGAACTGCAGCAGGAACTGGCGAAAATGGTGCAGGAATTCGGCCTCGGCCCGCGCGCGGACTTCGGGGAAGCCGTTGCGGCCCTGCGCGCGCGCAGCGGCACGCTGACCGAGGCGGAAACCAGCCTGCTGTTTCTGGACGAATGGCGCAAACAGTACCTGAAAAAGTGAGCGTCCAGGCCCCATCCGGCGCGCTCTGCCCCAAAGCCGCCTTACGGGAGGGCGGCTCCGCCCGCAGGCAGGGCAATGGCCGTGACCGCGTCAAAATAGGGCTGCGCAAAAGCAACGGCCGCCAGCAGCGCCGCCAGCACAAGAGGCTTGAGGCGCAGAGGGGCGGAACTGCGGCTGACGGGAAGCCAGAGCACAGCGGGCAGAAGCCAGAAAAGCAGCCAGGCGCCTTCCCGCAGCAACGTCTCCTGCAGGAGATTTTCTGCCCCGCCGCCCGGAAAAGCGTCCAGCAAAAAAGAGCCCAGCAGCAACAGCCAGAACACGGCCCAGGCATTGCGCGCCCAGGCGGCGCACCAGGGAAGCGCGGCATTGTAGTGGTCGCGGCCGTAGTCGTCGGCCTTGCGCCGCACCACCAGCCAGAGCGCGCCGCAGCCTCCGGCAAAAGCCAGAATCAGGGGGGGCAGCCAGTAGATAGCCCGCCAGAAGGGGCTCAGCCAGCCCGGAAAAAAGATTTCGGGCAGGGCAAGATGGATGTCCGGAGGCAGGGCCGCAGCGCCGAGCAGCCGGGCGCAGGCCAGAGCCGCCAGCAGGGCAAGGCAGCTCATGGCGCCGCTCGCAATGCCCAGCATGACGTGAACCCCGACCATGTTCTGCACATGTTTCCAGAGGGTGAAATACAGGCTGCTGCACAGCACTGCCATGCCCAGCAGCGTCCAACTGATTTCCAGCACAAGTTGCAGCAGGGAGCCGGAAGGATACACGCTTTCCGCCAAAAAAAGCCATATGCGGCTGCCCACAAGCAGCAGCCAGCCCAGGCACATGCCCAGCAGCCCCAGCTGGCGGGAAAGTTTTTCGTAGGAGGAACGTCGGCGCGTGACCGCCAGAACCCTGGCAGCGGTGGACAGAAAGCCCATACCGGCAAAAGCCAGCAGGGCCGCCAGCGGCAGGGCCACGCCAAGGCTGCGCAGAGCCTGGCGCGCCAAGGGAAAGGCCTGCAAAAACGCTTGCAGCGCCTCGGGAATGGCAGCCAGCGAGGCCGCCATGTCTTGCAGAATGTTCATGAAGCTCCCTGCATCTGTACGGATTGTGCCTTTTGCCCGAATCCGGCGCGGTTCGGCGCGTGCGCCTGCCGGAAAGCCCGCGTGCGCACAACCTTGCGTTGACCGGTGAAGATGCGTTATCGTCACGCAACGTGTCCAGTTCTTGCCTGAAAATTTCTTTTGCCGCAAGGGCATGGCATCAGTCGTGCGGTACGCGGGGGAGCAGCCGATGGGGAAAATACTTCTTGCGCTTTTGGTCTGCCTGACGCTGACATCCGGATGCGCGTCTTCAAGCCGCATGAGCCGCATGGAAGACACCGGGAAAGCGCATCAGGATCTTTTGCAGCAGACAGACCGCAGGCTGCGCGCGCTGGAACAGGGTATGGCCGGTCTTGAAGGCCGGATGGCGCAGCTTGATGCCAGAAAATACGAAGTCCGCACCAGGGGAGGAAAAAATACCGGCCTGACGGTGGTTCCCCTGCCTCTGCCCCCGCAGGAGAGCAAAACTCCTGCGGACGCCGCCCCCAAAACGCCTGCGCCGTCTCCCGCTCCGCAGGCTGCGGCCGCTCCCGCGCCTTCTTCCGCGGGGCAGGCTTCTTCCGCACCGACTTCCGGGCCGGCTGCGGGCGAACCTGCGGCGCACCCCGCCTCCCCGCCCGCAGGCCGGATCATTGATCCGGCGGCTCCGCCGCATCCTCTGACAGGGGCTGCCGCCGCGCCCGCCAAGGCATCCGCGCCTCCCGCATCTGCCGCGCCCACGGAAAAACAAAAGGCCAGAAGGGCCACACCATCCGGAACGCCCGCCCTGCCCGCACCCGCCGGGGCAACCGGATCGGCCGGGCCTGCCGCAACGCCGCCCGGGCCTTCCGCTCTCGGCCTGCCGCCGGAATCCGCCCCGCCGGAAAGCCCCCAGGCCCCCGCGCAAAATACGCCGCCCGCTCCTGCCGCCAACGGAAGAGCGCACGCCGCCAACGGGCAGGACGTTCCCGTGCCTGTGCTGCCTGCGGCAAACCTGCCTCTGCCGCCGGAAAGCCCCTCGCTGGGGCTGCCGCCAACAGAGGCTCCCCCTGCGCCCGCAGCAGCCTCCGCGTCAACAACCCCGCCAGCAAGTCCGCCAACGCCCGCACCGGCGTCCGCGCCGCCCCAGGCCGCTCCCCCGGCCGGGCCTGCCGTACCCGCAAGCGCCAAAGGAGAAGCTGCGGCATACCAGGCGGCCCTGCGGCCTGCCCTGGCCGGGCGCGCGGCGGAAAGCATTCCGCTTTTTCAGGATTTTCTGCAGCAGTATCCGCAGGGACGCTATGCCGCCAACGCGCAATACTGGATCGGCGAGGGCCTGTATTCCCAGGGCAAGTATCAGGAAGCCCTGGCCCTCTTCCGGCAGGTGGACGCCGAATGGCCCCGGCACCACAAAAATGCCGATGCCCTGCTCAAAACCGGCATGACCCTGACCCGCCTCGGCGACAGAGAGGGTGCGGCGCAGGCCTACAAAAAGGTTCTGGAACAGTTCCCCTCTTCCGAAGCCGCCGGAAAGGTGCGCGCGCGCGGCCTGGCCCGCTGACAGCATGTCTGGCAGGACCCGGCAGGGCATGACCGAGGAAGAACGCAGGGAATACTGGGCCTGTCTGGCCCTGCGGCACTGCCCCGGAGTGGGAGCGCGCACGGCATGCCGCCTGCTGCGCACCCTCGGCTCGGCATACGGAGCCTTGCAGGAGCGCCAACGCTGGCCCCACGCCGGACTGACCCCCAGGCAGTCCGCAGCACTGGCTGGCGGCGCGTGGCGCGCGTCTGCCCGCGAGGAATGGGATCGGGCGCGCGATCTTGACGCGGCCATTGTCCTCTGGTCTTCCCCCGCCTATCCCCGCATGTTGCGCCTTCTGCCCGACGCTCCGGCGCTGCTCTACTGCCGGGGGGATTTGTCCCTGTTTTCTTCGGCATGTTTTGCCATTGTGGGGGCGCGCCGGGCCACGCAACACGGGCAGGCCGTGGCGCGGCACATGGCGCGCTGCCTTTCGGCTTGCGGCATCAGCATTGTTTCCGGTCTGGCCCTGGGCATCGACAGGGTCGCCCACCAGGCTGCCCTGACGCGGATCGGAAAGAGCATCGGCGTGCTGGGAACAGGCATTGACGTGCCCTATCCGCAGGCCAACAGGGATATTTTCGAGCAAATGCAGGCGCAGGGCCTGCTTGTTTCGGAATGGGCGCCGGGCACGCTTCCCCTGCCGGGCAATTTTCCCGTCCGCAACCGCATCATCAGCGGGCTTTCTCTGGGCGTGCTGGTGGTGGAAGCCGCAGGCAGGTCAGGCAGTCTGATCACCGCCCGCCTTGCGCTGGAGCAGAACCGCGAGGTCTTTGCCGTGCCCGGCCCGGCTCTGGACGTCCGCTGCCTGGGAAGTCAGGAACTGGTGCGGCAGGGAGCGCGCGCAGTATTCAACGCCGAGGACGTGCTGCGCGATCTGGCGGAAAATCTGCGCCCGTACGGCATCTCCCCGGAGAGTCTGCCGGAAGGCGAAGACCTGCCGATTCCGCCCAGGGACACAGCGGCGAACCGCCCGGCAGCGCCCGATCCCGAAGCCAAACAGCAACGCAAGGGCACGCCGGGCGCTGCGAGGCTCCCTTCCCCAGCCATGCCCGCAACCGGGGCAAGCCCGCCGGTATCGGAGCGCGGGACCGCTCTCTTGGATCTTCTACGGGAGCACGGCGCGGAGCATGTGGACGTGCTGGCGCAGGGCCTGGGCCTTCCTGCGGGCGAAACCAATTCCCTGCTGGTGGAGTTGGAGATGTGGGGACTTGTGCGACGCCTGCCGGGAGCGCGCTATGAGGTGAAGGCATGAGCGGGGCTGACCAGACAAGGGAGCGGCCCGACCCGGCGCGGGCGGAAGCCGCTCTGGAGGCTTTTCTGGCCTGGATGGACGTGCAGAAGGGCGCGTCCGCAGCGACCCGCAAAGCCTATGCCACGGACCTGCGGCAACTGGCGCATTTTCTTGAGAATCAGGGACAGAGCCTGGGCTGCCCGGAAAGCGTGACCCGTCGCCATATCCAGGCATTTGTGGCTTTTCTGTTCCGGCAGGGAGACGCCAAAAGCTCCATGGCCCGCAAACTGGCGGCGACTCGTTCTTTTTTTCGCTTTCAGCAGCGCAGCGGTTTGGTCCGGGAAAATGTGGCTGCCCAGGTACGCAACCCCCGGCAGGAAAAACGCCATCCCCGCGCCCTCAACGTGGACGAGGTGTTCGCCCTGCTGGACACTCCCGAAGAGAGCGCGCAGACCGACGAACAAAAGCGCCTGCACTGCCGCGATCTGGCCTTGGCGGAACTGCTCTACGGATCAGGGCTGCGCATCTCGGAGGCTCTTGGCCTCAATCTGGACGACGTGCAGCTTTCCTCACGGGTGCTGCGGGTTATGGGCAAGGGCGCGCGGGAGCGCCTTGCCCCGCTTTCCGACACCTCGTGCACGCGCCTCAAAGACTGGCTGAGACAGCGCCCGCACATGGCGCAGCCGCAGGAAGAGGCGCTTTTTGTGGGCGCGCGCGGGGCCCGCCTGAACCGGCGGGAGGGCATGCGCATCATGGAGCGGCTCTGCCGCCGCGCGGGGCTGGATTTTGCGGCTTCGCCGCACAGCCTGCGCCATTCCTTTGCCACCCACCTGCTGACCGCCGGAGCGGATTTGCGCAGTGTGCAGGAGCTTCTGGGGCACCGCAGGCTGACCACCACCCAACGCTATACCCGGCTCAGCCTGGAGCGTCTGGTGGAGGTGTACGACCATGCCCACCCCAAATCCGACAAAAAGTGAGCCGCGCCCATACGAAGGCTGTGCGGCCAAACCTGCTGCAAGCCCCGCCAGCGGCTTTGCAATAGCCCGTTTTGCGGGCTGTTTCTGACGGCCGAAAAATGCGGATGTTGTGCTGTCCGGAGCGAGATTTCCGGCCTGAGCGCACGGCGCGCCGGAAATTTCGCAGAACGGGGCTTGGCATGGGCATGACTTTGTGCTAAAGAGAACAAACGCGGCCATCCGGCCTAGCGCGCAACCGAACCATACCGCGAAGGAGAGTCCCATGTCTGCACTTGTTATTGGCCACATGAATCCCGACACAGACAGCATCATTTCCGCCATTGTCGCCGCTGACCTGTACAAGAAGCGGGGCATGGACGTTACCCCGGCCGCCCAGGGCGCCCCCACGCCGGAAACCGAATTCGTGCTCAAGAAATTCGGCCTTTCCGCCCCGCAGGTGGTCAACGATGTGGCTGGCAAGCAGCTCTATCTGGTGGACTATTCCGACCTGGCCCAGGCCCCCCAGGGCATGGACTCCGCAACGGTTCTGGGCATTGTGGACCACCACAAACTGGGCGATGTGACCACATCTGCCCCGCTGGAAGCGTGGATCTGGCCTGTGGGCTGCTCCAATACCGTTCTCAAGGCCATGTACGATTTCTACGGCATCGAGATCCCCAAAAACATTGCCGGGGCCATGCTCTGCGCCATCCTCTCCGATACGGTCATTTTCAAATCCCCCACCTGTACCCCTGAAGACAAAAAAGCTGTTGAAGATCTGGCCAAAATTGCGGGCGTGACCGACGTGGTGGCCCTGGGCATGGAAATGTTCAAGGTCAAAAGCGCCGTTGAAGGCACGCCCATACGCGATCTCGTCTTCCGCGATTACAAGGACTTTGACATGAGCGGCAACAAGGTGGGCATCGGCCAGTTGGAAGTGGTCGACCTCTCCATTCTGGATGCCGTCAAGGGCGAACTTCAGGCGGAAATCGCAAAGGTCAAGGCCGAAGGCCGCCACAGCGTTTTCCTGCTCCTCACCGACATCATGAAAGAAGGCTCTGAAATGCTCATCGTTTCGGACAATCCCGCTGTGGTGGAAAAAGCCTTCGGCGTCAAGCCCGAGGGCACGTCCGTGTGGCTGCCCGGCGTCATGAGCCGCAAAAAGCAGGTTGTGCCCAATTTTGAAAAGGCCTTCAAATAAGGTCGCGCAACGTACAATCCTGTCCGCAGGGAGCCAGCCTCCCTGCGGACTTTTTGCCTCCCCCAAAAGCCCTGCACTTTCCGGCACAGCCGCGCCGCATTTGGCTTCTGCGGCGCGCGGCATCCGCCCAAGCTCCGGCCGGGCGCATCCGGCCAGACGATCTGGCCTGTGCCCCTTTTGCACGCATCCCGCCCGGGGCCGCTGTGCGCAAGAATGGGAAAGGGCTGCGTTCTGTGCTTGCGAAAAGCCTTTTTTTGAGGCATCGTGGGTCAACGATCTTTTGCCAAAGGAGGAAAATCATGCAACGTTTCTTGGGCCTTATGCTGTGCGTACTGGGTATTGCCGTTCTGGCCGGCTGCGCGAAACCGGCGTACAAGAACTGGGCGGCCATGGACGGCAGCCGCAACGACGGCACGGTCAAACTTGCCTTTACCTGGGATCCCCAGCGGGAAAAGCCGGAATCCAGCACCTATCAGGCCGACGACCTTGCGGCCCAGCGCTGCGCAGCCTGGGGCTATGCGGGAGCGCAGCCCTTTGGCGGATCCAACCAGCAGTGCGTGCAGTGGTCCGGCAATCTCTGCGTCAGGATGCAGGTCGAGCGTGTGTACCAGTGCGTCGGCTCCAAGCCGAGGCCCGCGTACAGGCAGGCTCCCCGTCCTGACACTCCGTACAGCAGAACCGAAGGCTGATATATTCGCAAACACCAACAAGAGCGCCCCTGCCTGCGGCAGGGGCGCTCTTGTCTGTTGACAAAGCTCCGGAAATTGCGGGCAGGCTGCGGCCTCTAGAATCCCTGTTCCAACGGTGGCCAGACCAGCCAGTCGCCCCTGTCCTCTGCGCGCGGGGCTGTGCCTGGGGCAAGGTGCGCCCGGCGGCCGTCCAGTGTGATGCGCTTTTCTGCCAGCCACTGGATGGCCTGGGGATAGATGCGGTGTTCCAGGCTCTGGATGCGCTGCTGGAGGCTTTGCGCGCATTCTTCCGGATTCACGGGCACAGCGGCCTGAATGATGACCGGGCCGCTGTCCATTTTTTCCTCCACAAAATGCACCGTGCAGCCGGAAATCCTGACCCCGTAATCCACGGCGTCCTGTGCGCCGTGCAGTCCGGGAAAGCTGGGCAGCACAGCCGGATGCACGTTCACGACCCGCATGGCAAAAGCGTCCAGAAAGGGCGCGGTGAGCAGGCGCATATAGCCCGCCAGAACCACCAGTTCCGCACCGGCCTCCTGCAGAACGGCGACCATGCGGCGGTCAAAGGATTCACGGTCGGCAAACTGCGTGTGGTCCAGCACCAGACAGGGAATACCCGCTTTTTCCGCGCGCGCAATGACTCCGGCTCCGGGCCGGTTGCAGAGAACCATGACAATGCGCGCGTCCAGAAGGCCTGCGGCAATCCTGTCCATGATGGCCTGCGCGTTGGAGCCGCTGCCCGAAGCGAGAATGGCGATATTCAGGGGCATGGCCGCCCCCCGAAATGACTTTTCAACGCCTCCACAAGATCCGGAATGGTGTGTCTTTCCGGCATGATGTGGCAGGGAAGTCCGTGTTTTTTCAGGGTATCCGCAGTCACCGGCCCGATGGCCGCAAGGCGCGTTTCCGGATGCGCCCTGAGCGTCTCGGCCGGAATGAGCGCAAGAAAATTCTCCACCGTGGATGAAGAACCAAAGGTCACGCAGTCCAGAGCGCCTGCTTCCAGCCGTTCCAGCACCCTGGCTTTCTGGTGGGCAGCGGGCACAGTCATGTAGGCGGGCAGCACGTCCACCAGAGCGCCCGCCTTGCGGAGTTCCTCGGGCAGCACTTCACGGGCCCGGGCCGCGCGGGGCAAAAGAAAACGCTTGCCCGCGATCTGCCCGCTTTCCCGCTCCAGCAGGCCTTCCAGCACGCCTTCCGCCACATACCGCTGGGGAATGAAATCCGGGGTGATGCCGCGCCTGCACAGGGCCTCGGCCGTGGCCGGGCCGATGGCCGCAACCTTGCAGGAACCGATGGCGCGGCTGTCCTTGCCTGCCTGCGCAAGGCGCAGCCAGAAATGGCGGACGCCGTTGACCGAGGTGAAAATCAGCCAGGCATAGCTGTCCAGACGCTCCACGGCGGCGTCCAGCAGGGCGTAGTCGGCAAGAGGGCTGATTTCGATGGTGGGGCACTGGATGACTTCCGCACCCAGTTCGGTGAGGCTTTGGGCCAATCCGCTGGCCTGTTCGCGGGCGCGGGTCACCACCACGCTGCGGCCGAAAAGCGGCTGCTGCTCAAACCAGCCCAGGCTGCCGTGCAGTTGGGCCACCTTGCCCACCACAATGATGGAGGGATTGGAAAATCCGGCCTCGGCAGCGGCTGCAGGCAGACGCTCCAGCGGGGCTGTCAGGCTGCGCTGGCGGGGCGTGGTGCCACGGTACACAAGGGCTGACGGCGTTGCCGGGTCCATGCCTGCCTGCAACAGGTTGTGGACGATATGGGGCAGATTTTTCATGCCCATGACAAAGACCAGCGTGGACGCGCTGGCGGCCAGCGCCTGCCAGTTGTGCGCAGACCGGGATTTTTCCGGTTTTTCGTGTCCGGTGATGATGGTCACCGATGAGGTCATGTCCCTGTGCGTCAGGGGAATGCCCGCATAGGCAGGGGCCGCGATGGCGCTGCTGACGCCGGGCACTTCTTCAAAGGGTATGCCCGCCGCAACCAGCGCTTCGGCTTCTTCACCGCCGCGTCCGAAAATATACGGGTCACCGCCCTTGAGGCGGGCCACAACCTTGCCTTCAGCCGCCTTTGCGATGAGCAGGGCATTGATCTCTTCCTGAGGCAGGGCATGTCTGCCCGCGATCTTGCCCACATAGATTTTTTCCGCCTCGGGCCGGGCATGACGCAACAGCGCATCGTTGGCCAGAGCATCATAAACGACAACATGGGCGGCCGCCAGCGCATCACGCCCCTTGAGGGTCAGCAGCCCCGGATCGCCGGGGCCGGCCCCGATGAGAAAGACCTTCATCAATATTTCCTTGTTCCGGTTTGCGCCGGCCAGTTTCCCCGCGCGCTGCGTTGCGCGGGGGCGTCATGCCTGAAGCGGGCTGTCATACGCCGCCCCGCGCCAGTTCCAGCAGAGTGCGCGCGCCAAAGCCCGTGGGCCCGGCCGGTGCGAGGGGCGAGCCCTTGGCGGCCCAGTCCACGCCAGCAATGTCCAGATGCGCCCAACGCACGCCCTCCTGAACAAAGTGCGCCAGAAAAAGCGCGGCATTGATGGCGCCGCCCTCGCGCGGCCCGATGTGGCAGATGTCGGCCACATCGCTTTTGAGGTCTTCGGCATAGGGCTGCCAGAGCGGGAGCGGCCAGAAATTTTCCCCGCAGACGCCGCCTGCGGAACGGATGCGCTCTGTCAGATCCTGATCGCGGCAGAACAGGCCCGCCAACTGCGTGCCCAGCGCCACGGCGCAGGCGCCGGTAAGCGTGGCAATGTCCACCACGGCGGACGGCGTCCAGGTTTTCTGGGCATGGACCAGGGCATCGCACAGCGCAAGGCGGCCTTCGGCATCGGTATTGCGTATTTCCACGCTGTCGCCGTTGGCGGCCCGCACCACGTCGCCGGGGCGCGCGGCCCTGCCTCCGGGCATATTTTCCGCGCAGGCCAGAAGGCCGATGACCCGCCGGGGCGCGTCCTCCTGAGCCAGGGCGGCCACTGCGGCCAGCACAGCGGCCGCGCCGCTCATGTCCGCCTTCATCTGGTGCATGTTGGCCGCTGGCTTGATGCTGATGCCGCCAGAGTCAAAGGTGACTCCCTTGCCCACCAGAATCAGCGGCTTGTCCTGCTCGTGCCCCTGGGGGGCATGCTCCAGAATCACAAGGCGGGGGGGGCATGCCGAGCCGCGGCCCACGGCCAGCAGGCAGCCCATGCCAAGCTCTTCCATGTCGTTTTCGTCCAGCACCGTGCAGGAAAAGCCTTTTTCTCGGGCCAGATCCCGGGCGCGCCGGGCCAGCAGGTCGGGAGAGAGCAGGTTGGGCGGCATGGCCGCCAGATCACGGGCCAAAGCCACTGCCCAGGCCGTATTTTCTCCCCGGCGGGCAGCCGCATGGGCGGCATCGGGCACGTTTTCCCCGTCAAAACCCAAAGCCAGCCATTGGGGCGGCGCGGGTTCGTCCGCATCGGGTTTTTTGAGATCATCGGAACGGTGCAGGGCCAGCAGCGCCGCGCAGACGCATTCTTCCACCAGGCGCTCCCGCCCGCCGGGCAGGCGGGACAGAACAGGCTCCGGCAGAAGAAGGGACGTATAGCCCTGTGCGCGACACCGCTGCACGGCAGCGGCCAGTGCCTTGCGGATGCCCTGCATGTCGACCTTTTCGCGCGGGCCAAGGCCCACGGCCAGCACACGGGGCACAGGCAGTTCGGGATGGCCGTGGAGCAGGGCCAGCTCGCCGGATTTTCCCTTGAAATCCCGCATGCCGGGAGCCACCGCCAGCCAGGGGACGGCCTTGTCCAGTGCCGGGCATTCTGCGGGCGGATTTTCGCCCTGGCAGGCCAAAGCCAGCAAAACTTCGCCCTTCCAGTGTTCCGGGCCGAGATTCTGAAAACGTATGTCCATGCAGTGTTCCGGATATGTTTTGTCCGGCCGCGCACCACCCGCGCATCACGGCCGAAGCGTTGCTTTTCAATACGTCAGTATACGCATCCGGCACAGCTTTGCCAAGGCCGGGCGCGCCTTCCTGCCCGAAAGAGTGCCTCCTCTTGCTGCCCTCGCAGGCGGGAAGGTTGAGACATTCACCTTTATGATGATTTTTCAATAGTTGAAGTACGGCTTTCATTGAAAGCATGAAACCCTCTTTTCTTTTCCCTCTGGCGTCTTTGGGAGAAAATTGGTATTTCTTTTCATCAAGATACTGTGTCCCGACAAAACGTGCCGCTTGCGGCAAAAATGCCCCGGTTCCGAGGCCGGGGGTCAGCGCGGAAACGGTTGTCGCTCCGCGCTGTTTTTGTCGGGCCGGAAAAACCTGTGGCAGACCTGTGTCGCCACGGGGCGTCAGTCTCCCCCAGGGATTTGCTCCGGGCATGATTTTGCCTGCCCGGAATACGGGATGCGCATATTTTGTCCGGCGCGGGTTCTTTTTTCGGAGTGGCCATGAAAAACCGTACTGGCAAAAAGTGGACAGAAAATCAGGCAGAAGAAAACAGCAAGCTCCAGGCTGGCGAAGATTTCTTTCTCCTCCCTCCTGAAGCGGCGGACGATGAGCCTCTCTTTGCGACGCTCCGCTACGCCTATGACGAGATCTACCTGCTGGGTTTTGACAACGGCATTTTCCGTCAGGTGCACCGCAACGGGAACACCCGCCTCATGCCTGTCGCCACGCGGGACATGGAGAGCGCGTTGCATGATGCCTTCGGGGGCCGCATCCATCCCGGCGACCATGTAGAATACGCCGGGCTGATGGACGCAGCGCGCTGGAGCCTTTCTGCGGGCATATCCGACGTTCTGTGCCGGGACATGCGCAAGCAGACCCGAAACGGAGCCTATGCCTGGGTGCAGGTGAGCGTTTTTCCCCTGAAGGACACCCAAAACCGCCAGTGCTGCCTGCTGTGCTGCAAGGAGATCGAAAATCGCGAGTTTTCCGAAAACCTTGTGCGGGACAACAAACTGCTGCACCAAAAGAACATGGACGCCCTGCGCTACAAGGCGGCCCTGGATCACGCCGGAATACTGGTCTTTGAATGGCGCGGCAGCGAACTGTGCTATGTGCACCCCCGCATCCCGGCCATTCTGGATGGCAACTACGATGGCCGCTCCCTCTTTGACGTGTGGCGTGCGGGCAATGTGGTCTACAGCGGGGACATGCCCGTCTTTGAAGACTGCCTTGCGCGCCTGATGCTGGGCATCAAGACCGGCGAAATGACCATACGCCTGCGCCGCAGGGGCGGACGCTTTTCCTGGTACAAGGTCACCTACGTCAGCCTGAACGATGCTGACAGAGCCGAACGCTATATCGGCGCCATCACGGATGTGGACGTTGTGGTGCGCTCGGAGCAGTCCCTGCGGCTGCGCGCCGAAATTGACCCGCTGACCGGAGCCTGCAATACGCAGACCTTTTTTGAAAAAATCGACGCCCTGCGCAAGGCCTGGCCCCAGGAGCCGTATACCGTGCTGCGCTTTGACGTGGCTGGCTTCAAGAGCATCAACGAATCCCTGGGCCTTGCCGAGGGCAACCGGCTGCTGCGGGCCATCGCGCGCCAGACGCGCAAATGCCTGCACCCCGAAAAAGATGTCTATGCCCGGCTGACAGCGGACGTTTTTGCCGTCTGCATGTCCGGCGGCACGGACAGTGCCCTGCGTTTTGTCCAGAGCCTCTCGCAGAAGGTGGAACGCTTTTTTGAAGGCTTCCGCACCCGACTGTACTTCGGCATCTGCCTGGCAGAAGAAGGCATCTCCGGGCATGTACTCTGCGACAGGGCCTATCAGGCGCAAAAAACCGTCAAGGACAGTGAGCTTGGAAATTTCGCCTTTTATGACGCACGCCTGCGCGATCGCCTGCAGAAAGAAAGCTACGTCACCCGCAGAATGCACTCCGCCCTGGAAAAAAAGCAGTTCAAGCTTTTCCTGCAACCCAAGGTGGAAGTGTCCAGCGGGCGCGTTGTCGGGGCTGAAGCCCTGGTGCGCTGGGAGCACCCCGAAGACGGGATCATCTCTCCCGGCAGTTTCATTTCCCTGTTCGAGCGCAACGGCTTCATCGTGCGGCTGGACGAATACATTTGGGCGCAGACCTGCCTCACCCTGGCCTCCTGGCTGGACAAGGGGCACACGCCCGTGCCCATTTCAGTCAATGTTTCGCGGCTGCACTTCAGCACTGCCGATCTGCCCCGCAAATTCTCGCGCCTGCTGCGCGCAAGCGGGCTTCCCCACAACCTGCTGGAACTGGAACTGACGGAAAGCGCCTTTTTCTCCAACAAGGCCGCCATGCAGAAGCTCATGGACGAACTGGGCAACGCGGGCTTTCTTTTTGCCATGGACGATTTCGGCACAGGCTATTCCTCTCTGAGCACGCTGCGGGACCTGCCCTTCACCACGGTCAAGCTCGACCAGGCCTTTGTCAACGACTGCACGGGCAACGAGCGCAGCCGCATTCTGGTGCGCGACGCCATTGCCCTTGTCAACAACCTGAACATGCACGTTGTGGCCGAAGGCGTGGAAACCGAAGACCATGCCTACTTTCTGCTCAAGAGCGGCTGCAACTGCGTTCAGGGCTTTTTGTACGCGCGGCCCATGGAAGCGGAGATCTTTGAAAGGCTTTTTCTTGAGGAGAAAAAGAGTTTTCCCCTCACCAACCACGGCATCCGGGGAGAAGCCCTGCGGCAGGGCCTTCCCCTGGGAGAGCCCACACACTGACGCACGGCGTCAGTGCCCGACATTTCGCGCAAAAGCAGGGCCCGCGGCAGAGCATGCCCGGCGGACATTCTGCGAAAGGCAGGCGACAATCGGGCAGACGATCAGAAAGACAGGCGCAGCAGGCGTATGGTGGCGGGCTGTATGTGCAGGAGGCAGTCCCCGCTCACGTCCTCGCTGCGGGTCACAAAGCCGTCCTTGCGTATGTTCAGGATGGCCTCGGCCTCGTGGCTGGAATCAAAAAGGTGCAGAATATCGTTTTGCAGGCTGTCGGCTGTTGTCCAGTGCCTGTTGACGGGCGGCGTGTCGGGCGTCATGTGGCGCACAAAACGGAAGATGACCGCCCGGCCGCTGCCGGACGCAAGCCACTGCCCGCAGCACTCCCAGACTGCGTCCCGTGAGGGGGACTCCCCTGCGGCAAAAGGCCGCCGGATGTCCAGGGGGAAAGAGCGGCTCTGAACCCGGAGCATGGTGTCCACCAGCCCGCAATAGTCTGTGGTTTGCTCCAGCACCGCCCGGAAGGCCTCGGGCGAATTGGCCAGGGCCAGAAGGGTTTCGTTGAGAATGTCGCGCGCCTTGGGCACGCGGATGCCGTGGGTCAGGCGCAGGGCGTTGAGCACGGCGTAGATGGCGCAGAAGGTGTCCAGTTTTCCCTGATAAAACGGTTTGAGCACGGGCAGCCTCCGCTGCTGTTATGCCTGCCTGCACGCGCGGGGTCAAGGCGCTTGCCGGGCCTTGCGCCGCGCTTGCGGGCAGCAGGCCGGAACCGGCATTGCCCCGCAGCGAGAGGCCGGAAAAATTCTCTATCAATATTGACATTAAATTTCAAATTCGATAACAAAGAGGCCGGTTCGATAGCAGAAAAAAATACTGTCGGAAATAATCTTATTCAAGAAAAATTCTTGAATAATGGTTGTTTCTGTATGCAAAAGAGGCATATTTTTACATGTCTTAAAGCAAAACTGAAAATGCTCTGCCATTGATGCGCAATCATGCCAAATCATCACATTTTTCCTGCACTTTTTTTCGTTGTTTTGCTCCATATGTTCGCATTTTCTTCAGCATATCTTTTTTTTTCCCGCAGTACGGTACAGGATTCATCCCCAAAAGGACAGGAAATAGCCGTCGATTTTGCTGTTGTGCCCGAGGGGGGCGCAGTTGAAGAAGAACCGGCTGCGGAAGTTTTTGATCCTCCTGCGGCAGAGGTTCCCGAACCTGTGCCCGACCCGGAGCCCCAGCCGGTGCTTGAGGCTCCCAAGCCCAAGCCGGAGTCAAAAGCTCCCAAGCCCAAACCCAGACCGGCGGCACAAGGGCCACGGGCAGCGATTCCCAATGCTGCGGGCAATGCATCCCCTTCCGTCAATGCCGCTCCTTCTCCGGTCACACAGAAAGGCGCGGGCGGCAATGCCGTGGTGCTTCGGCAGGTCAAGCCTTCGTATCCCGCGCTTTCCCGCCGCAAGGGAGAAGAGGGGCGGGTGGTTCTTAATGTCCTTGTCAGGGCGGACGGAACAGCGGGAAATATCAGCATCAAGCGATCAAGCGGTTTTTCGCGCTTGGATACAGCAGCGGAAAGCGCCGTGCGCCGCTGGCGCTTTGAGCCGTACAGGGTGGGAGGTCTGGCAACGGACCATGAGTACAGCATTGTCATTATATTTTCATTGTTGGACCAATGAGTCCGGGGGCGAGCATGAATCAGCAGTTCAGTCTCATGCATATCTGGGAGCACGGAGATTTTGTCACCCATGCGGTAGCAATAATACTCCTGATCATGTCTGTTGCCTCATGGACGGCCATTGCGCTCGGCGTATTCCGCCAAAAAAAGTTCAAACGTCAGCGCGCCGTGATACGCTCTTTCTGGACAAAGTCCACTCTGGAAGAAGGCATCGCACATATCCGGGATGATTCTTCACCGTGGAAAATACTGGCCCTTGAAGGGCAATATGCCGCTCAAGGCTTTGCCGTATGCGCGCAGGAGCCGCACACGCCCAATGCCAGAGCCGACTGGATTGTGCGCAGTCTGGCCAATGTGATTGACAAAATCGCGGTTTACCAGAGCTACGGACTGGTGCTCCTGTCTTCCATAGGGGCAACGGCTCCGTTCGTGGGCCTCTTCGGGACGGTATGGGGTATCTACCATACGCTCATCGCCCTGAGCGGCGGCGGGCAGATGACAATCGACCAGGTTGCCGGCCCCATCGGCGAAGCGCTTGTCATGACCGCGTTCGGGCTGGTTGTCGCCATCCCGGCGGTGCTCGGCAACAACGCCATCGCCAACAGCAACCGGCGGAATTTGCAGGAACTGGGTACGTTCGCCCAGGATATCCAGGCCTTTCTTGTGACCGGGCAGCGCCCTCTTTCTGCCCTGCAAAAATAACAGGGAGCATATGACCATGATCAGCGGAGACAACCGCCTGTCAGGCAGATCCGGCGACGGGGTCATGAGCGATATCAACGTGACTCCGCTGGTGGACATCATGCTTGTGCTCCTGATCGTTTTCATCATCACCGCGCCGGTCATCCATCAGGCATTTCGGCTGAACCTGCCCAAGGAACATGCCCAAAAGCACGAACTCCAGCAGGACGACGTCACCATTGAAATTTCGGGCGCCGGCGCGCTCAGCCTGAACGGCAGACCCCTTTCCGAAGACGCCCTGCTGGAAGAGCTCCAGTTCATCGGCGCACAACGGGGCAACGACACAAGGCTTCATCTTCACGCGGATCAGACCACACAATACATGAATATCGCACGCGTGCTCGCATTGGCTCAACAGGCGGGAATGACAAGAGTTTCTTTTGTTACCTCGCCTCCACAAAAAGCCCGGTAACGTGTCGTCACGGCATCGCTTCGCCGGATGCCATGATATAAGCAAGATGTACCATAAAGGAGAAGAAGGTAATGACAGGGAGATCAAGGGCTGTTGTCGTCGGACTGTTCTCGTTGCTGCTGCATGCTTTTGCCGTACCGGCGTTCGCCGCGGACGATACAGAGGCAAGAGCGGAAGAAAGGACAGCCTTGGATGTCGTTCGGGTGACCGCCCAGAAAAGGTCGGAAGAGGTAAACGCCGTGCCCATGAGCCTTGAGGTTGTGACCCCCAGGGATCTGAAGGCGTCACACACCATGAGAATTGAAGATGTGGCGGCGGAAACGCCCAATGTCATGTTTTCAACGGGGCAGATGGGAGGTGCATTGTCGCCTGCTTTCAGTATCCGTGGCGTGGGGTCCACGGAAAACGAAACAGACCCCTCCATCGGCGTGTTTGTGGATGGCGTGCCCCTCACCCAGGTTCACGGCTATCTGAATAACCTGCTTGACGTGGAGCAAGTTGAAATTCTGCGCGGCCCGCAGGGCACATTATACGGGCGCAATACGCTTGGCGGCGCCATCAACATCACTTCCAAAAAAGCCAATCCCGGCAAGCAGGAGGCATATATTACCGTAGGCGGGGGGAGCCACGAGCAGTTCCGTACGGAACTCATGGCGAACATACCCCTCTGGGACGGAAAGGCCGCGGTGCGCGCCGCGTTCGGATACAGCCAGCAGGGTCATGTGTGGGACAACAGGTACGGGGGCAACCTCGGCAAGCAGAACAATTATCAGGGACGTTTGAGCTGGTTCATGGAACTCGGCGAAAATACCACGGTGGATTTCAGCGCCGACATGCAGAAGCAGTACCGCAACGATTCCGCGAGAATGACCCTGACCGACTATGAGGACGGTGACCGCACCTTCAAATGGGACGCGCCTTCGGGCGGAGAAATCACCTCCGGCGGCGTCAGGCTTGAGATCAACCACGACTTTGCCGACGGGCACAAACTCACCTCCCTGAGCGCATACCGCAGCATGGCCATGGACTATACGCAGGCCGTCGGCCCGGAAGGCTATTTTGAAAATACCAACATGTTCCATAATTTGATGCTGGGATTCACCAATTTCAGATTCAAGGATTCCGGAGAGTTTACGGAAAGCTTCGGGCAGATTTCCCAGGAACTGCGCCTGACCTCACCCGATGATCAGGACTTCAAATATGTGATCGGCGTATACGCGGACTACAACCGCGCGGACCGGTTGAACGGCCAGACCAGCCGGTGGGATATGGGCTCCCCCTTTCTCCCGAGCACCCTGGCCGACGATCACGGCTCCGTCAAGTTGAGATCCCAGCAGGATGCATGGTCCGTGGCGGTGTTCGGCAACGCCTCCTATGATTTCAACGAGCACTGGCAGGTGTTCGGCGGTCTTCGCGTGGGCTATGACAAGAAGAATTTCGATTTCAGCCTTACCTCCAATCTTGGCGATGCCTTCATCAGCCAGTATCTGGATGGCCCCGGCATGCGCGCGATCAGATCCTATGACGGGGAATGGAGCAAGGTGTACTGGATGCCCCGCGGAGGCATCAAATACAGTTTCAACGAAAACAACAACATTTATGCCAGCGTGAGCACCGGCTACAAGTCCGGAGGCTTCAACACCTCGCTGTTTTATAACGATCCGGCCTTCAAGTATGACGAAGAAACCACCACCAACTACGAACTGGGCATGAAAAACACGTTCTGGGACGGCCGTGTCACCCTGAATACCGCTCTTTTCTATATCGACTGGAGGGATCAGCAGGTTCTGGCCTATGACGCCGCCACCAACGCGACTCCCATCATCAATGCCCCGCGGAGCAGGTCTTACGGTTTTGAAGCTTCACTTGCCGGCAAGTTCGACAACGGGTTCCGCGCGGGCATCGGCGTGGGCTATGCGGACGCGACATACGAGGAATTCGAAAACGCGCCCGCGACAGCCGGGGGAAGAGCCATCAACGCCAACGGCAACCAGCAGCAGTTCCACTCCAAGTTTACCGGCCGCGCCAGCGTGGGGTATGAGCACGAATTGCCTTGGGACAAACTCGTGGCAAGCATCGATCTGACCTTTCGCTATCGCTCGAGCTACTACTATGATATTGAAAACAGGCTTGAGCAGGACGGCTACGGAACCTTTGACCTGAGCCTCGGTCTGGGCAACGACAACTACGAGGTCAACCTCTGGGGCAGAAACCTGCTGAACCAGGCAGCCACAGCATCAAAGTTCTATGTTCCTGCGGGGAACGCGGCCTTTGACCAGAATGTGCTCGTGACGCGGATTGACCCCCTGATGGTCGGCGTTGACTTTACCCTGAAATTCTAAAAAAGGCTTGCGTACATCCCCGCGCGACAATCGCGCGGGGATGTACGCGGCTTGTGTCCAAAATTTTCCGCATTTTCAAGATCCGCCATGCTGTCCGGCACTGCCCCTGGGGGATTGCGTTTTCGCCCGGGCGCGTGCCGGGCTGGCGGCGTGTCCGCCTCAGCAAATGGCGCCGCCCTCTCCGGACAAAGACGTACGAAGGATATTGATGCGCTGCTCCCCGATTTTCTCACGCAATTCCCGGTTACGGATGCCCATCCGCTCCGAGGGGGCCAGATTGAGAATGCCGAGCTTGCCGATCTGTTCGCCGGAATGCATTTTGAAAATCGCATCGGCTGTCCGCGAAAGCGGATATACCTCGGAAAGCACCGGAGTCAGCATGCCCTTGCAGATCAGGCGCACCGCCTGCGCCGCTTCATAATAGTTCGCCCCGTGCGAGCCGATGATCTTTTTTACTGTCTGCCAGAAATAGCGGTTGTCAAAAACATGATTGTACCCTGATGTCGAGCCGCAGGTGACAACCTTTCCGCCCGCCTTCGCCACAGCAACGCTGGCAGCGAAAGTGGACCGCCCTGTATGCTCAAAAACAATGTCACAATCCTCCCCATCGGTCAGCCGCCGGATCAAGGCTTTCAGGCGCAGAACCTGCCGCCCCTTCGTCCGGCCGCCTTCATCCAGAAAAAGGTCTTTTCCGGGCTCTCGCTCCAGCACAATAACGCGCTCGCACCCCAGCTTTCTGACCACGGCCGCTTTTTTTTCGGAAGAAACAATGCCTATGGGCACACCGCCTCCGTTGCGGACCATCTGGATTGCAATGCTGCCCAGACCGCCGGAAGCTCCCCAGATCAGGACATTATCCCCCTGCCGCATGCGGGCGCCGTTGTCCGAAACCAGCATACGGTAGGCTGTGGTCGTCACCAGATTCATGGAGGCAGCTTCTTCCCAGGACAAATGCTCCGCTTTGGGCAGCAACTGGTGTTGCTGGACGACCGTAAAATACGCAAACGCGCCGAAGTTGGTTTCAAAACCCCAGGCGCGCCCGTGCGGGTCCTGTACGGAATCGTAGAACACCGCCGGCTCGGAAACATCGTTCACCCCTCCATGAAGTGTCACGCGATCCCCCGGCTTCCAGTTGTGGACAGATGGGTGCGTGCGCACAACAACACCTGCGGCATCTCCTCCGATAATATGATAGTCTTGCTGATGCTTCTGATTCTCGACCCGCATCCTTGCAAAATCCGCAATATACGAAAAACCGGGCGCGGGCTCGAAAATGGATGACCAGACGTTGTTGAAATTCACGGCAGAGGCCATCACCGCCACCAGCACCTCGCCCGGCCCCGGCACCGGAACCGGAACTTCCTCATAGTGCAGGGCCTGCCGGGGATCCTTCTCGCAAAAGGCCTTGCCGGAAAACATCTCCTGCTCATCCCGGTGCAGCACGACCGCCGCCATGCTTTCAGGCAATTTCAGGTGGGAAAAATCATCGGCCGCGGCTTTGGGGTCCTCAACAAGCTGAACCAGATTTCGGTATTCCGGGGTCATCTCTCTCTCCAGGGCGGATATAAACTCGCGGTTTTTGTACTCTGACAACAGGACGCATCCGGATTCCTCTTTCACGCGCCCTTCCTCTGAAGCCGTGTATTTTGAGTGATATGCGTGCTGTGCGCGATGCCCGTTTTCAGGTCCACACACTGTAAATGCCACATGCGCGCGGCAGCAATAGAGTCGCTATATGCCCTGTTGCAGTCCCCACAACCCTGCATACAGCCCCTCTGCCGACAAAAGGTCGGCATGCGATCCGTGCTCCACTATTTTCCCCTTTTCCAGCACAAAGATTTTATCCGCATCGTGGACGGTCCAAAGGCGATGCGCGATCACGATAACGGTTTTTCCGCGGCAAAGATTGGACAGCGCGCGCTGAACGGCCGCCTCATTTTCCAGATCGAGGCTGGACGTGGCCTCGTCAAGGATAAGCACCGGGGCGTCCTGCAAAATGGCGCGGGCAATGGCCACCCTCTGGCGTTCCCCGCCGGAAAGCACCACATCACCGGTTTCAAGTACGGTGTCATAGCCTGCGGGCAGTTGCATGACGCGCTCGTGGATGCATGCCGCTTCGGCCGCCTCAATGACCTTGTCCATGGGGGCCTCGGGCTTCCCGAGGCGGATATTGTCGGCAACGGACATGGGAAAGAGAAATACGTCCTGAAGCACCATGCTCACGGTTTTATGCAGCGTCGGCTCGTCAATATCCCGGACGTCCACACCCCCTATGCGCACCGCGCCCTGCTCCACATCCCACAATCGGGCAACAAGGGACGCCAGCGTGCTTTTCCCGGAACCGGAGGGTCCGACCAGCGCGGCCATGCTGCCGCTTTCGATGCGGAAAGAAACATTATGTATGACCTCGGCATCCCCATAACCGAACGACACGTTCTGCATGTCGACAGAGCCGTCCCGGGGAATCTGCCCCCGAACGGCTTGGGGCATAACCGGTTCGTCAAAAACTCTGCGGATACGGTTGAGAATCGAACCGACAAAACGCATGGCGGCCAGATAGATTCCAATATCGTTGATGCCCATGGCCAGCCGCAAGACCACCAGAATTTCCACAAAATAGGCAACAGCGCCGACGCCCCCCCCAATAAACCGCAGGCTGGCGACCCCGATGGCCAAGGAAGCCCCGAGAAAAACCACAAGGCTGAAAATCAGCAGCGCCGGAGC
>ERZ773099.561-NODE-561-length-31192-cov-34.136494_pt1 | contig 31192 bp, 29 predicted proteins | sample MGYA00511120_ERZ773099 | MGnify/ENA primary metagenome ERZ773099 (study PRJEB29015, sample SAMEA2738012) | human oral metagenome | biome: human oral; feature: human-associated habitat; material: dental | place: China | collected 2104 ... | reverse complement strand
GGTGCCAGTACCTGTCGGAGTTACCTTGGTGAACTCTGGACTGTAGGTCGCTGTCACTGGTGTACCATTCTTATCTACTCGTTTCACAGTGATTGGATCTGGCTTGCCTACGAATTGTTTCTCTGGCGTAAAGGTCACTGTCCCATCTGGAGCAATCGTGTAAGTTCCCTGGCCTGGAATGGTCTTCTTCTTGCTTCCATCTGCAAAGGTTGGCTCAACAGTCTCATCGATTGGAACTAGTGGGTCCGCACCTTTGAAAGTTGGAGTCCCTGTTTGCGGAAGACCTTGTGGGCCAGTGCTCGTCACGGTGGTGCCGGTTGGAGTTACCTCTTTCACTACCGCTTGGTACTTGACGGTTACTGATGTTCCATTGGCATCAGTGCGAGTCAATTCGAGTTCTGGTGTTTCACCCTTGAATTGTTTGTCTGGTGTGAAAGTAACCTTACCGTCCGCATCCACTTCGAACTTACCGACATTCGGCACTTCTTTGACAGAAGAACCATTGTCGAATAATGGAGTCGAAGATGCTGGGAATGGAACTGAATCATGACCAGGAGTGAAGGTCACTTGGCCTTCTTGGACTTGACCTTGCAGACCTTCTGTCTTGGCTCCAGTACCAGTCGGAGTTACTTTAGTGAACTCTGGACTGTAGGTAGCCGTCACTGGTGTGCCGTTCTTGTCCACACGTTTAACAGTGATTGGATCAGGTTTGCCTACAAACTGCTTGTCTGGAGTAAAGGTCACTGCGCCATCTGGAGTGATGGTGTACGTTCCTTGACCTGGAATAGTCTTTTCCTTGCTGACATCGTCGAAAGTTGGCTCGACTGAGTCATCAATTGGAACCAGTGGATCACCACCTGTGAAGGTTGGAGTACCCGTTTGAGGCAGGCCTTGAGGACCGGTGCTGGTTGCGGCGGCGCCTGTCGGAGTCACTTTCTCAACAGTTGGTGTGTACTTAGCCATCACTGGAGTACCATTTTTATCCACTCGCTTAACAACAACCGGATCTGGTGTCCCAACAAATTGCTTGTCCGGTGTGAAAGTGACAGAACCATCTGGTGCCACTTCAAAGATACCGACATTTGGAACATCCTTGCGTTTGCTTCCATCTTCGAAAGTCGCTGGAGTATCATCATCCAGTGGTACATTCGGGTCGCCACCGACAAAGTTTGGTTTACCAGTTTGTGGTTGGCCTTGTGGGCCAGTGCTAGTCACGGTGGTGCCTGTTGGAGTTACCTCTTTCACTACCGCTTGGTACTTAACTGTAACAGGGGTACCATTGGCATCGGTACGAGTCAGTTCAAGTTCTGGAGTTTCACCCTTGAACTGTTTGTCTGGAGTGAAGGTTACCTTACCGTCTGCGTCCACTTCGAACTTACCAACATTTGGTACTTCTTTGACAGAAGAACCATTGTCGAATAATGGAGTCGAATCTGCTGGGAATGGAACTAAATCATGACCTGGCGTGAAAGTCACTTGGCCTTCTTGGACTTGACCTTGCAGACCTTCTGTCTTGGCGCCAGTACCTGTCGGAGTTACTTTCGTAAATTCTGGACTATAAGTCGCAGTCACTGGCGTGCCGTTCTTATCGACGCGTTTTACAGTGATTGGATCTGGGTTGCCTACAAATTGCTTCTCAGGAGTGAAGGTCACTGAACCATCTGGAGTAATGGTGTAAGTTCCCTGACCTGGAATGGTCTTTTCCTTGCTGCCATCGTCGAAGCTTGGCTCGACTGAGTCATCAATTGGAACTAGTGGATCACCACCTGTGAAGGTTGGAGTACCCGTTTGTGGACGACCTTGTGGGCCAGTACTAGTTGCAGTAGTGCTTATTGGAGTCACTTTCTCAACAGTTGGTGTGTACTTAGCCGTCACAGGAGTGCCATTCTTATCTACTCGCTTAACAACAACTGGGTCTGGTGTCCCAACAAATTGCTTGTCAGGTGTAAAAGTGACAGAACCATCTGGTGCCACTTCAAAGATACCGACATTTGGTACTTCCTTGCGTTTACTTCCATCTTCGAAAGTCGCTGGAGTGTCATCATCCAGTGGCACATTCGGGTCGCCACCGACAAAGTTTGGTTTACCCGTTTGTGGTCGGCCTTGTGGGCCAGTGCTGGTTGAGGTTGTACTTGTTGGGATCACTTTCTCAACAGTAGGCGTGTATTTAGCCGTCACAGGAGTGCCATTCTTATCTACTCGCTTAACAACAACTGGATCCGGTGTACCAACATATTGCTTGTCTGGTGTGAAAGTGACAGAACCATCTGGTGCCACTTCAAAGGTACCGACATTTGGAACTTCCTTGCGTTTACTTCCATCATCGAAAGTCGCTGGAGTGTCATTATCCAGTGGCACATCTGGGTCGCCACCGACAAAGTTTGGTTTACCCGTTTGTGGTTGGCCTTGTGGGCCAGTGCTGGTTGAGGTTGTACCTGTTGGAGTTACCTCTTTCACTACCGCTTGGTACTTAACTGTAACAGGGGTGCCGTTGGCATCAGTGCGAGTCAATTCGAGTTCTGGTGTTTCACCTTTGAACTGTTTGTCTGGAGTAAAGGTTACCTTGCCATCTGCATCCACTTCGAACTTACCAACATTTGGTACTTCTTTGATAGAAGATCCATTGTCAAATAACGGAGTCGAACCAGTCGGGAATGGAACTGAATCATGACCAGGCGTGAAGGTGACTTGGCCTTCTTGGACTTGACCTTGCAGACCTTCTGTCTTGACTCCAATACCAGTTGGAGTTACCTTGGTAAACTCTGGACTATAAGTCGCAGTCACTGGCGTGCCGTTCTTATCCACACGTTTCACAGTGATTGGATCTGGTTTGCCTACAAATTGCTTGTCTGGAGTAAAGGTCACTATGCCATCTGGAGTGATGGTGTACGTACCTTGACCTGGAATAGCCTTCTTCTTACTGCCATTGTCGAAAGTTGGCTCGACTGTTTCATCAATCGGAACTAGCGGATCCGCAGCTTTGAAGATTGGGGTTCCTGTTTGCGGGATACCCTGTGGACCGGTGCTCGTAACGGTGCTACCTGTCGGAGTTACTTCTTTCACTACCGCTTGGTACTTGACGGTTACTGGAGTGCCATTGGCATCCACACGAATAATTCCTAGTTTTGGTGTTTCACCCTTGAACTGTTTGTCTGGAGTGAAGGTCACAATGCCATCTGCATCCACTTCGAACTTACCGATATTTGGTACTTCTTTAATATTTTTTCCGTTACCAAAGAGTGGAGTCGAATCTGCTGGGAATGGAACTAATTCATGGCCTGGCGTGAAGGTGACATGACCTTTTTGAACCTGACCTTGAAGACCCTCTGTCTTGTCGCCAGTACCTGTTGGAGTAACAGCTGTCACAGTTGCTTGGTAATTGGCTTTTGCTGTTGTACCGTTGACATCGGCGCGGCTGAGTTCAACTTCTGGTGTCTTACCGACAAACGTTTTGACAGGTGTGAAGGTAACATTCCCCTCCGCATCCACCTCGAACTTACCAACTTTGGCAATTTCTTTGACATTCGTTCCGGTATCAAAGACAGGTGTACTGTCGGTTGGGAAGCCGACTTGCGGACTTCCGGCTTCAAAAGTAACCTTACCTTTTTGAACTTGGCCTTGAAGACCCTCTGTCTGAGCACCTGTCGCTCTTGGAGTAACTTTCTCAACAGTTGGCGTATACTTGGCTGTCACTGGAGTGCCATTTTTGTCCACTCGCTTAACAACAACTGGATCTGGTGTGCCAACATATTGCTTATCTGGGGTAAAGGTAACAGAACCGTCTGGTGCCACTTCAAAGATACCGATATTTGGAACAACCTTGCGCTTGCTTCCGTCGTCGAAAGTAGCCGGAGTGTCATTATCCAGTGGTACTCCCGGAGTGCCGCTTACGAAGTTTGGCTTTCCTGTTTGTGGGCGGCCTTGCTCACCAGTGCTGGTAATATTTGTTCCCGTTGGAACCACTTCTTTCACTACTGCTAGGTATTTGACGGTAACAGGAGTGCCATTCACATCTGCTCGAATCAATGTCAGCTCAGGAGTAGTTCCCTTAAACTGCTTATCCGGTGTGAAAGTCACCTTGCCATTGGCATCCACTTCAAATTTACCAACGGTTGGGACTTCTTTAACAGTCAAACCATTGTCGAAAAGCGGAGTTGTTTCAGCTGGGAACGGCACAGAATCATGACCTGGTGTGAAGGTAACATGGCCTTCTTGAACCTGACCTTGCAATCCTTCAGTCTTATCACCAGTTCCTGTCGGAGTCACCTTGGTGAACTCTGGACTGTAAGTCGCAGTGACTGAAGTACCATTCTTATCTACTCGTTTCACAGTGATTGAATCTGGCTTTCCTACAAACTGCTTCTCTGGCGTGAAGGTCACTGTGCCATCTGGTGCGATGGTGTACGTTCCCTGACCTGGAATAGCTTTCTTCTTGCTGCCATCTTTGAAGGTAGGCTCGACTGCTTCATCAATCGGAACCAGTGGATCACCACCTTGGAAAGTTGGGGTACCTGTTTGCGGGATACCCTGAGGACCAGTGCTAGTCACATTAGTGCCGGTTGGAGCTACCTTGGTGAATTCTGGGCTGTAGGTCGCAGTGGCTGGCGTACCATTCTTATCGACACGTTTCACTGTCACTGGCTCTGGGGTACCAACATATTGTTTTTCAGGTGTGAAGGTCACTGTGCCATCTGGTGCGATGGTGTAAGTTCCCTGGCCTGAAATATCCTTTTTCTTACTGCCATCTTCGAAAGTTGGCTCGACTGCTTCATCAATCGGAACCAGTGGATCGCCGCCCACAAAGGTCGGAGTGCCCGTTTGCGGAAGACCCTGAGGACCGGTGCTAGTCACCTTAGTTCCTGTTGGAGTTACTGATGTAACTGTCGCGATATAAGTGACTTTTGCTGCAATACCATTTGCATCTTTGCGAGAAATGCTAATTTCTGGCGTTTCACCTACAAAGCGCTTGTCTGGCGTAAAAGTAACATTGCCCTCAGCGTCTACTTCAAACTTACCGACTTTGGCAATTTCTTTGACATTCGTACCCGTGTCAAAGACTGGCGTGCTATTGGCTGGGAATCCTACTTTAGGATCGCCAGCTTTAAAAGTTACACGTCCTTTTTGAACTTGGCCTTGCGGACCTTCTGTCTGATCTCCAGTTCCCGTCGGAGTCACAGCGGTCACAATCGCCCGATATTTAGCCTTGACTACTGTGCCATTGACATCTGCACGGCTAAGTTCAACTTCTGGAGTTTTGCCTACAAAGGTTTTGACTGGAGTAAAGGTGACATTACCCTCTCCATCAACTTCGAACTTACCGATTTTGGCAATTTCTTTCACATTCGTACCAGTATCAAAGACTGGTGTGCTGTTTTCTGGGAAACCAACCTGAGGACTTCCTGGTTCAAAAGTAACCTTGCCTTTTTGAACTTGACCTTGAGGGCCTTTTGTCTGAGCGCCTGTGGCTCTTGGAGTCACTTTCTCAACAGTAGGCGTGTACTTAGCCGTCACAGGAGTGCCATTCTTATCTACACGCTTAACAACAACCGGATCTGGTGTGCCAACATATTGCTTGTCAGGTGTGAAAGTAACAGATCCATCTGGTGCCACTTCAAAGATTCCGACATTTGGAACCACCTTGCGCTTGCTTCCATCTTCGAAAGTCGCTGGAGTATCATTATCCAATGGTACATCTGGGTTGCCACTGACAAAGTTTGGCTTACCTGTCTGTGGACGGCCTTGTTTACCAGTGCTGGTGATGTTTGTTCCTGTTGGAGTTACAGCAGTGACTGTTGCCTTGTAGATAGCTGTAGCTGTGCTGCCATTCGTATCTGTACGAGTAATCCTGATGTCTGGCGTAAGGCCTTTAAATTGTTTCTCTGGAGTAAAGGTTACATTTCCATTCACGTCAACTTCAAACTTACCAACAGTAGGCACTTCTTTAACAGTCGAACCATTGTCAAAGAGCGGAGTTGAATCAGCTGGAAAGGCCACAGTTTGTTTTTGACCGTTGACTTGCGCAGAACCTTCTGTGAAGCTGACTTTGCCTCGCTGAACTTGGCCTTGTATGCCACTGGTTTCAGCATTCGTCGCACTTGGTGCTGCTGCTTTTACATCAGCCTGATAGGTAGCTGTTACTTCTGTTCCATTGACATCTACTCGCTTGATAGTCTCTGCTGCTGGACGTCCAGTATAGGTCGGCAGTGGAGTAAAGGTAACTAGACCTTGATCATCAACCTGATAGGTACCAAGACCAGCAACTGTTTTAGTCTGGCTGCCATTATCAAAGGTTGGCAACTTCTTGCTATCAATAGGTACACGATTATTGCCCGGATTGAAGGTCAGCTGTCCTGTCTGAACTGCACCTTGAATGCCTTCACTGCTGGCACCTTGAGCAGATGGTCTAACAGGAGTCACCTTTGGCTGATAAACAGCTTGATGCGGAATACCTTTGCCATCAATCATCTGAACGGAAACTGGATCCACTGTACCAACAAAGTTTTTACTTGGCGTAAAGGTAATCTTACCTGTTGCAGACTCAACTTCAAAACGACCAACTTCCTGACCATTTGATAAAGCTGGAACTCTAGTATCATCTGTAGTCGTTCCATCTGCTTTCACAAATTTTACAGGATTTGCTGTACTTGGACTTGCAGGAGTTTTGCCAGCATCTCCATCATTAAAGATAGGCGTCTTTTCTTGCGTTAGCCCTTGAGCATCCCTTGTTTCATACTTAGGAACATTCAGCACAGTTGGTACATAGCGTCCATCCATGGTGTTGAGCTGGTCATTGATGACTGCTTCAGCTTGATTCTTAGCAATCCAATCTGTGCTTGCACCATTAGTGTCAAAGCGACGGATGTTAATTCCCTGAGCTGTCCCAACAAAGCCAGCCTCAGGCTCGTAGACAACATCCACATCAGCACCCTTAGCTGTTACTTTATAACGGCCTTCAGCAGTCTTATACCAACCTTCTGCATTTGCAGTCAGCACATTACCATTAGCATCTAATACAATCGGAGCTTTAGTAGTATCAATTGCTACTTTCTTATTTTCAGTATTTTGGGCAATCCCCTGTGGAGTGAAATGAAGAGTGGCTGTCTGTCTCTGATCACGGATTCCAGTACTTTCTTTCTTCTCGCCTTTTGGTGGATAGGTCAGTTCAACTTCTAAGTCTTCCACCTCACCACTAAACGCAGTTCCAGTAGGCTTTTCAATATCTCCCTTGTTCAAGGCGATACGAACCCGCATTCCCAGTTTGCTAAGTTCAGGATTGGTCATAGCTGGATTCTTCTTAAAGTTGACAGTATAATCTCCCGCAGTTGTTACTTCGGTAAATTCACTGGCTTCGTCTTCGTCAAAGACACCATTATTATTGAAGTCAATCCAAGCACGGACATAGGCTTTTTCGTATCCGTTAGCTGAAGCATGGATGCGGAGAGAATAATCTCCGTCGTGCAGACGGTTTACTGGAAAAAGACCATTAGTTTTCCCGACTAAATCATCAGACAAGAGCTGATTAATACCTTCATCGGCTAAATCATTCTGATCGTCATGCTTCCAGTTGTTTCCAGATGTGGTATCAATATCAGCCGCAACACGGCCCAAGAATGGCTGTGGATTTTGACCGCCAGTTTCTGCATTGTATCTTGAAATAGCATGGATAGCTTTTCCATAGGAATCCGGTGCATCACCTTCATCAATTGCCATAAAACCAATCATCGCAGCCTGCTGACCAGAAGAAGCTATGTAAATACCAACCTCTGAAGCACCACGAGTCATTACAAGTGGAATCGTATTATTTCTAGAAATGTTAGGTCCAAAAACTTGACTTCCCAGTCCGCCAGTCTTTTGGTCAGGACTGACATAGGCCTGCCAATGAACACCAGTACCGTCATCTCCAATAAATTGGCCTTCTGTAGTAGGCTTCATCGGCTTATAGGTTTCTGTAATCTCAGTAGTCACACCATTTGCGTCTGTAACTGTGCGCTTCCACTCAGCCAAATGTTCCCAACCCTTACCATTGGTTGTAAAGATAGCGTACTCACCCGGATTAGCTTCTTCACCATCAGCCATGACAACTGTTGCTTTAACTGGCTTCCCACGATATCTAGCTTCAACTTTGAATTTCACACCATAGTTGGCTTCATCTTTAGGAACCTGCAGTTGGGTCTTACGACCTTTAGTATCAATTCCCTCTGACTTAATAGCTGAATATTGATTCTGAGCAGCACCAGTAATTTTAGGACGGTAATCATCACCATACCAATACTGATAAGCATAATTATTACTATTGTTATATTGAAGCCAAGTATTTTTTGCATTGGGATCATAACTGCTTTCGTACTCAGTTCCCTTTACTCGATCACGATAGATTTCTGTCGCATAGAAAGGTTTCAATTCAGTAACAGTCAGTTTGACCACATAGCCTGGAGAAATCTCTTTTTCATAAACCGTTCCAACTTTAAAGGAGCCATCTCTATCTAGATTTCTCAGTGATTTCGTATCACCAAAATCTAGCCAGTTTACTTGCTTCATCAACTCATCAGAGCGTTTTCTTACAGATTCTTCCAGTGTTGGTTTAGAAACTGTAGGATTAGCTGTTGCATCTTGTATAGCAGAACTAGCTTGGCCAGCAGGACTGGTAGTACGGAATGATGTTCCTCTCTCCATCGGCTGGCCATTACGTTCAGACCTAGGCATAGCTGCAGAACTTGGTTTTGGCGTATATTGCACTGAATAAGAGCGCGTCCGACTAGCTTCAGCAGATCTTGCTTCATTAGCGGTCTCAGCTGTCTGATTAGCTTCTTGCGCCTTTTCAGGTGTCGCTTGCTCTGGAGCTGCAGCTGGGCTTACCAGCTGATTTTGATCCGCACTTGCTTCTGAGTTAGCTGTTTCAGAAACAGCAGATGTTGCTGTATTTTCATTAGCAGGCTGACTGACTGGCTGACTGACAGCTGACTCCGTCGGTTTTTCTGGCAGTGAGATATTATCATCTACAGATCCGCTGGCAGTTTCATCTGCATTGACTGTAGCCGCAGTACCTAAAAGGAAAACGGTAGATAATAATACCGAGCAAACTCCGACATTTAATTTTCGAATTGAAAACTTGTTTAAATGGGGATTAAATAATTCTTTTCCCATAGAATCTCCTATATTAATATTTAATAGCAACTGGTATTATACAACATTTATATTTAGTTAGCCATGGATATGACTGTAGTTGAGGGCTATTGTGTCCAAAAATGGACACATAAAAAAAAGGCTCCATTTTTATAGTAAAAAAGAAGATCCGCAAACGAATCTTCTTACTTTTAACCTTCTGATAAAACCTTATCTAATTTTTCCTGCAGGGCTGCTAATTCCCAACCTTCGATTTCTTTTAGCTTATGATTGGTCACTGCCAGCCACTCATATTTGAGTCCGCAGTTCCGGCAAAAGCGGCTCATTACGTAGTCCAGCATTTCAATTTCTTTGCTGGGCTGAGAACCTTGCAAGAGCAAGAATACCTTTTTGCCCTTAAGTGCTTCTTGCGGCTCATGCACATCAGCCACTCGGTCTAACAGAGTTTTTAGCAGACCCGAAAAAGACCACCAATAGATAGGACTGGTAAACACCAGTACATCGGCTTGGCTCAGCTGCTCATAGACTTGAAAGAACTGATCGTTTTCTGCTGACTGGCCATATTGCTCAATATGATAGTCCACTAATTGAAGAGCCTCATAATCTCTATCTCTCAGAAAAAAGTGCCCCAACTTGAAACTATTGCCATTCCTATTTGGGCTGGCGTTTACCAAATAAATCATAGCTTTTCTTCTCCTCTGTTTTTTTCCAATTATATCAAAAAAAGAGGCAGCAAACAATGCTCACCCCTTCTATATTATTCCGACTGTTCAATATCCTTTTTCATCTCATCCATATTAAACTTAGCAAAGAGATACTTGCGATCTTGTACTGGGAAACGCTGATCCAGCTGGTCTACAGCGCCCAACTCGACGACACCTTCCTTGATGACAAAGTCCATGACATGACCGCCAAAAGTCAGATCATCCGATACAAAATGCAAATGATAGCCTGCCAGACTGACCCCGTGGAAAATCTCAGGCGTCCAGATACCAACGATGGTTCCAGTGATATTATCCTTACAGTACTCAGGCTGATTGACCGCTACTTCTGCAAACTTACGCTCTGGTGTAGACTTGGGAATCATCCGAACATGCATGCGGGCGAAATCACCATGAATCTTGATAGAGCGGAAAAGATTTTCCCCATCATAGTAAGACTCAATCCGCTTTTCCAGTTCCTTGTCGTTCATCTCAAAGCGCTGACGGAAAATGACCTCCGCCTGGTGAGGAACTACTGCCGCATAAGGCACAGTCATATCCGGTGACACCTCAACCACTTCTGGCACCTCTCCAGATCCCTTTGCCTGATAAGCCTTACCATCGAGAATAATGAGCTCACCATCAATAGAGTCCAACGTTCCCAAACCCAAATCTCCATACTGCAGCAGCTCTCCAACAGTCATACTGCCGTCGTAAAGACCAGCCATCAAAGCTCCCAAAGTATTATATTGAAATAATTTGATTGGTTCTGCCATTATTTTTCCTTAATCTTTCTCTTCCTAAAAATATTATTGCCCATCCAGCTAAGCTTTTTTCATCCTTATTACATGTGCTTACTGAATTTCTACCGCCAATCATTATACCATAAATCGCGGGAAAGGGCTGAGCGAGTGCTCTTATAAACTTTCATAGAGTTCCTGCATACTAGCATCATCAGGTACCAATCTCAGGTAAGAAGCAGCAGCTCTTTTAGCTTCTTCGAATCTGCCTAGTTCTCGCAAAAGATAGACATACTGCTCCAGAAACTCTGGATTGTCTTGCAGTTCATGAGCCAGTTGATCATAGAGTTCCTCTGCTTTTTCCAGATTTTCCAAGGCCTGATAAGCACGCGCCAGATTCCAGCGGGTCAAGGCATTATCGACTTCTTGATCTGCAAATTCTAAAAGCTCCTCATAGCGTTCCTGCTCCAAATAAAGAGTAGTCAATCGCAAGGCAATCTCTTCCAAATCATCCGCATCTTCCTGAGCCTGCAAGAGATAATGTTCAGCCGCTTCCTCATCATGAAGTTCATAAGAAAGCTGTGAGGCTAAAAGCAAGAGCCGAGTCTCAAATGGATTCTTAGCCAAGCCCTGCTGGGCAAGAGTCAGGGCTTCAGCTGTTCGATGCTCCGCATGAAGAGATAGGGCATAGCCATATTCGTAGCCTTCAAAATCCGGCGACAGAGTATCCAGTTGCTTGAAATAAAGATTGGCCTTCTGGTATTCTTCCTGATCCGCTAATATAGTCGCCAGCTCATAAACCGCAGCATCGTCATACTCCAGCTCAACTGCTTTCTCCAAAAACTCAATAGCCGCTGCAAATTTCCCAAGACTGGCATAGCAGACCCCAATCCGCTGATAGGTTGAGACGCCTGTCTGTTCAAAGATTGTACGATTGTCTAGCTGGGCGTATTCCTTAATCGCCTGAGAAAAATCCCCCAGCTCCAAATCTATCTCAGCTAGACCAAAGGTTACCAAAGGCTCATCAGTCAGCTCTGCTGCCTGAGCCAATTTTTCTCGAGCTACATCAGGCAGCCCCTCTAGCTGATAGAGGTCAGCCTTAGCCAAGAGAGCAGCAACATACCAGTCACTGTTCGGCTGAATCTCCTCCAGATAGGCAAAAGCCTGCTCCAAGTCCCCATCGTCACTGGCAATAGCTGCCAGACTAATATAAGAAGCTGGATAGTCAGGAGCCAACTTTTCAAAAATACGCTTGGCCTGAGGGAAAAAGCCGATACTTTCTAAGTAATCGGCCAAATCCAATAATTCTTCTTCGCTGTCTGTAGTCAGGGCTTGCTCGAAATAGCGGTCAGCCAGAGCTAGGTCCTGCTCCTGTAAAGCTGCCAACATTTGTTCACTCTTGCTCACTGATTTCTCCTTCTTGTTCAAAATCGGCTTCGTAGAGGCCACTTACTTTCTGATACCACTTAAAGATGGCTGCAATGGCTACCTTTGCTGAAGCATAGGCAGGAATTCCCAGGAAAACGCCCCAAATGCCAAACATGGTACCAGAAGTCAATAATACGAATAAAATCGTAATCGGATGAATACTGAGCTGACTGCCCAAGACCAGAGGAGAAACAAAACGCCCCTCGATAGTCTGTTCAACAATGAAAACAACAATGACTTTAGCCAGCATCACTGGACCGCCAGCAATCAAACCGATTGCCAGAGCCGGAAGCATAGCCAAAAAGCTGCCCAGATAAGGCACCAGATTGAGAACGCCCGCAATTACTCCAAGAGTGACACCATAGCGCAGACCAATAATCTTAAAGAAAACAATAAACATCAGAGCTACAATGATAGCGACCGTCACCTGACCGCGCACATAGTTAGCCAGCTGGGTGTTGATATCCGTCATCACTTGACCAAAGGAAGCGCGGAATTTAGTCGGCAGAAACTGGGTCACATAGCCCTTCAGATTTTTCCCGTCTCTCAGCAGGTAAAAAAGGATAAACGGCATGATGATAATAGCCACGACGATCTGCGAAGTTGTACTAATTAAGTTCCCCGCCCAGTTAACTGCCCTAGATGAAAAATTGCTGGCCCAATCGGTAATTTGGCTTGATAGATTGCTAGTGTATTCCTCAATCTGCGGCTTGAAATCTGCCGAAATATACTTGGTCACAATATCGTCGATGAACTTGTCAGCCTGCTTCAGATAAGCTGGAACATTTCTGACAAAGGCCATGACCTGATGCTGCAAGCTAGGAATAGCAACAGCCAAGCCCCAGATAATCAAAAAAGCAATTAAAACAAAGACAATGGTAATAGCAACCAGTCGATTAATCTTGTGCTTTTCCATCCAGTCGACGATGGGATTTAACAGATAATAAAGCAGGCCAGCTAAAATAACCGGCAGCATGATTACTCCCAAAAATTCAATGACTGGGCTAAAAATAAAACTGATTTTACTAAGTATAAAAATATTCAGTCCCATCAAAAGGGTTACTAGAAATACTGTAATAGCTTTGTTATCTAAAAACCATTTAAAAAACCAAGATAGGCTAAAATCTTTTTCTTTGTGCTCCATATTCTCCTCCTTTAACTTGTCATTTCATTGTAACATTTTTCAGAGAAAAATTCTCAGCTCAGCTATAGAGAAAAGCAAAAAAAAAGAGGAGCCAGAAGATTTGTATTTTTCGCAAAATACAGCTTCTGACTTCTCTATTCGGCTTCTGCAGGGCCAGCTAGAATACAAGGCTATTTTTCAACAGCCGGCAGAGAAATGCTAAAGCGCATCTTCCGCCCATCAACGGCTTCAAACTGATATCGCAGACCATGCTTGTCCAAAATCTGCTGAACGATAAAGAGTCCCAGACCAGTCCCGCCATCCTTGCGATTGCGACTGTAGTCTGGCCGGTAGAAAGGCTGAAAAATCTGCTGGATTTGGTCTTTGTTTAAGACTCGTTCTGCTTCATTTTCGATGACTAGATTACGCTCTTCCAGCCTGAGTAGAATCTGTCCACCTTCTACTGTATAATGAAAGGCATTGTCCAGAAGATTCTTGATAGCCTTGAGCAGATAGGTGCGGTTACCCTTGACCTTCGCTTCTGCCAGCTCAACCTGAAAATTGTAGTGTCTGACATCTGCTAAAACTCGATAGGTGCTCAGATTTTCCTCCAAGACCTGCTTGAGTGAAAAGACTTCCTGTTCGGTTTCAGTCTTCATCTCCAGTTTAGAAATGGCTAAGATAGACTGGACTAACTCCGACTGCTCCTCTAGAATTTCTCGGCACTTCTGCAAGTACTTGTCTCGATCCTTGAACTCTCCTACTCCATAGATCATGCCATCGACCATCCCCATCATGCTGGTAATGGGTGTCTTGAGCTCATGCGATGTCATTCGCAAAAACTCAGCTTTTTCCCGCTCGCTTTCTGCTACCTTTTCATTTTCTAGGCGCAGAGCCTCAATGCTGGTCAGTAGATTAGCATAGAGATGATTGATGTCTTGGGCCAGTTCAGCAATCTCATCACGCCCCTTGACCTGACAGGTCACATCTGGCGCCAGACTCGTCATTTGACGGGTGCTCTTAGAGATGGCTTTGATCCGCTGACTGGAAGTCCGGCTATAGAGATAGGCAGCCAGACCACCCAGACTCAGAGACACAAGCAAGACAAATGGATAGAGATTGAGCAAAATCCGACTAGCATCAGAAACAGGCTGTAAGGAATATTCCCCTCTCAGAACAACTTCTTTACCATCTGAAGTTCGAAAGCTTTCTGATAAACTCTTGCTCTCATAGTCGCTGTTGGCAATCGTTGGAACGATAGTCAGCTGCAGAGAACTTTCATCTCCTGCCTCAAGAGAGGGATAGAGAATCGTATTGTCTTTCGCCAGCAAGGTAAACCAAATCAGATTGCTCTTTTTACTATAATCACTCAAGAGCTCGCCGATTTCCTGACTGGACTTTCCCTTGACTTGCTTGGAAACTTGGTCAAATTCCCGCTGAGCTTCTCCACTCTTAACCTGCTGATAATATACCGGCATGGCAAAGTAGAGACTGGCCAGGACAATGGTCACCACCACGAAAATGATGGACGAGGTCAAGAGAAAGTTCTTTTTGACAATCTTCACTTGTCTTCTCCTCCAAGCTGATAGCCCATACCCGTAATGGTTTTCAGCGGCACACCCGGAATCTTTTTGCGGATATTTTTGATATGATTATCCAGTACCCGGCTATCCAGCTCACTGTAACCCCAAATGGTATTCATCAGCTGATCTCGGGTCACCAGGTGTCCCTTTCTCTTAGCCAGAGTCTGCAAGATTTCATATTCTTTCTTGGTCAGAGGCATTTTCTCACCTTGCCAGTAAACCGTGCAGTCATCAATCGAAACCGTCAGGTCGCCAACAGCAATCTCTGAAGCAACAGTATTCCTGCGCAGAATATTCTCAATCCGTTTGACCAAGATTAGCGGTGAAAAAGGCTTGGTTACATAATCACTGATGAGATGGTTAAAGCTGACCAGCTGGGTATACTCGTCGTCAAGTGCTGTCAAAATCATGACCGGAATCTGAGAAGTCTTACGGATTTCCTTCAGTACTTCCAGACCGCTCTTGGTCGGCAGCATCATATCTAAGATGACCAGATCAAAGGGCTCTTCTTCAAAAGCCTGCAAAGCATCGCCACCATCAAATACTGGCCTCACCTCATATTGACTTTCCTTTAAAAACTCACAAATCACTTGATTAATCGTCGTATCATCTTCCACCACTAGAATCTTGTGCATACTTAGATTTTTCTCCTTTACCTATTCAAATCGCAGGGCCTCGATTGGATCCAGCTTGGATGCTTTTACAGCTGGCAGGAGCCCAAATACTACTCCTATTATACAACAAAAGAGCAAACTTACAAAGACCGAAAATAGAGATAAAATATATGGGTAGGCCAAAGACTGGGTAATAGCAAAGCCAGAGGCGATACCTGCTACCACACCAATAATTCCTCCCATCAGAGTCAGGATGACCGCTTCGATCAGGAACTGCTTGAGAATAATCTTGCGCCGAGCTCCTAGAGCTTTTTTAATCCCGATTTCACGCGTCCGCTCTGTCACTGAGACCAGCATGATATTCATAACCCCAATACCTCCGACTAAGAGGGAGATGCTGGCAATACCCGCTAGCAAGACAAAGTTAGACTGGTTAAGGTTATCCAATTGGCGCTCGAATTCTTGCAGATTTAGCACACCAAACATATAGTCTGACTGGGGCATCTGCTGATTGAGATAATCACTAACTTTCTTGGCAACCTTCTTCAAATCATCGGCTTTGTGTGTTTGAACAGTTACTTCTGGACTGACATTGATGGTATCAAAAATCCGATGCCATTGTTGCAGAGGAATATAGGCCACCTTTTCCGAACCAGAGGTTAGGCCACTCTGCTCAGTCGACTCAAAGACGCCAATAACTTTAAAAGGATTGCCCATAACTTCTACATATTTACCGATACCATCTCCCTTAGGAAAGAGAGTATCATAAAGAGTCTTTTCTAGGTAGGTTACTTGCTCTTGATTTTTGAAAGCTTCAGAGTCAAAGCCCTCCCCTTCCAACAGCCGTTGCTGCTTGATATCAGCTACCGACTGAGAAACCGCCTGAACCTTGCCAGATGACTTTTGACTAAGATAATAAATCTTTTCGTCCGTACCATAAGTCATCAAAGCATTTTTAACGCCAGGAATTTCCTTGATTTTGGATAAGACATCCTCTCCCATGAAAGGGATGTATGAAGGCTTCTGCGCTTGGGATTTCTCTGGAATAGAAGGGTCAATCGAACTCTTCTTGTCGTAGACAACCTTAATGGTATTATTAGTACCACCGATCAACTGACGCTTGGTATTTTCTGTATTTCCTTCAATGATGGAAAAGATAGCAATAATAGCGCCAATCCCGATGATAATCCCCAGCATGGTCAGCATAGAGCGCATTTTGTGGGACAGGATTGAATTTAGAGCTACAAAAATATCTTCCATATAGCCCCCTTCTATCCTAATGTCCGAGTCTCTATATTACCATCCCGCAAGACAACTGTTTGCTTGCAAAGTTGAGCCACTTCCGGCTCGTGGGTAATGATGACAATGGTCTTGCCTTGTTCATTAAATTGCTTGAATAGCTCCATAATCTGAACACTGGTCTTAGTATCCAGCGCCCCAGTCGGCTCGTCTCCCAAAATAAAGCTGGGATTGGTCACAAGGGCACGCGCAATGGCTACCCGTTGCTTTTGACCACCGGACAGCTCCATAGGCTTGAAGTCACTTCTTTCTTCCAGGCCGACCAGTCGTAGCATTTCCAAGGCGCGCTCGCGTCGCTCTTTTTTAGGAACTTTCATGTAAGTCAGAGGCAGTTCAACATTTTGACAGGCTGTCAGCTTGGGCATGAGGTTGAAATTCTGGAAAACAAAGCCAATTTTCTGATTACGCAAATCAGATAGTTGGTTGTCGGACAGGTCAGAGACGTCAGTCCCTTCGATATGATAAGAACCTGCGCTAGCCTTGTCCAAACATCCGATAATGTTCATCAAAGTGGACTTACCTGATCCAGACGGCCCCATGATTGCTAGAAAATCCCCCTCTTTCACATGCAAATCAATTCCTTTCAAAATCGGAAATTCCTGACTGCCCTGTTGATAAGATTTGTGGATGTTCTTAAGCTTTAACATTCTGTCCTACCTCCATTCCGTCTTTCATGCCTTCTCTAGGCGTCGAAATGGTATCCTGCATAGTCAGACCTTCTGTAATCTCTACCAAACGGTCAGAAACTTTCTTGGTCTTAACTTCCTTCATTTTCACCTTTTTGCCCTCTACCTTCCAGACATAGGTCTTGCCATTTTTACTGAAAGTATAGGCTTTATTGACGACTACCTTGCCGGCTTCAGGAGCATTTTCTACGACATTGACATAAGAATGGGAGCCTACAAGTGGCATTTCACCACCCTGATCCAGCTCGACAGTATAAGGGAACTTGCCTTGGTTGGGGTTTTCCTGTTGTTTATTTCCACCATTGCTATTTCCAGCATTTGCAGTTGTCAAGGTGCCGACCTGAGTGACGGTGCCACTCCAGCGCTTCTTAGGATCCTTGCGGTCTACGATATCTACTCTCTGACCCACGCTCAGCTTCTCACGGTCAAATTCGCTGACAGTCCCTTTTACCAAAGTCTTAGACTTGTCCATGATTTCGATAAAGGTCTCTTCTTCCTTTTTAGCCTTGGACTGAGTTGGTAAGTCTTCGTTCATAGAGGTAATAGTTCCCGCTGTATCAGCCGTCACGGTATCATATTTCATACGGTCTGATTCCGTCTGAGCGGTCACCTGAGCCTTTTCAGCCTCAATCTGAGCGTTCGTTACTTCATTGTCAGCAGTCTTTGCGTCACTGAGCGCTTGAGCCAGCTCATCTTCAGCAGATTTTATCTGATCCAAGAGAGACTCATCCTTACTAGAATTGTATTTATTCCTAAGTGCATTGAGACTAGCCAGCTTACGGTTATAAGTTTCCCATTTGATTGATGCGCTGGTTTGAGCAGTCGTAATGCCGTTGGCCTTAGCTTGAGCATCATACTGAGCAGACTGGGCTGTCAATTCCTGAGAGGTCACATAGGAAAAGAGGGGCTGCCCTTGCGTAACAGTATCGCCATTTTTGACAAATACTTCCTTAACTTCACCTTTAGATGGATCAATTTTGACCTTACTGCTATTGTTAGCAACTACTTCTCCAGATAAAACCAGGCTTGTTTTTTTACTGTTATTGACAGCATCCTGGACCGTCAGAGAATCAATCTTATTATCAACCATTTGCATGGCCTGTTTTTGATTAACCTGATTGAGAAGTACATAGCCTCCCAGCCCAGCACAAGCGAGAATGACCGTGCTGCCCAATATTATGGTTTTACGATTCATTTTTTTTCTTTCAAACATATTGCCTCCAACCTACAGATTCTAACGTTTATTTATCAGTTGATTCAGATTCATCTGTTGGTAATTCTTCACCATCTGCGGGGATTTGAATTACATTTCCGTCTGGCATTGTGTACTCTGTCACTTCCTTGCCGTCTACCGTTTTCGTTTTTTGATCTACGGCATCTTTCTTGAAGTCCACTTGTTTGCCATCGATAACTTCTTGATTGTCAGCATTCTTAGAACCACATGCAGCTAAAAAGAAGCCAGACATTCCGATAAGAGTTACAAGCATAGCGAATTTTTTTGTGTTCATTTGATTTCTCCTTTGTTTTAGAAAACAGGAATTTTGAGCTTTCCTGATCGTATTTGTTTTTTTGAACAATTCCATTCTATCAAAGTGGTCTATCCCCTTCCTACCCACCATCTGTTTTTTGTCTGTTTTTTGAAAATAATTCAGGTTTTTCCATTAAAATACAGGCTTTTCTTGCGTCAACAGCTTCTCAAGTCATTTTGTGGTATAATAGATTGACTTTAAAAGAATGAGGTGGAGACATGACTCAAACAGTTTATTTTGGAACATATACCCGACGAGATTCCAAAGGAATTTATAAGGCGGATTTTGATACTGAAAAGGGACAACTCTCAAACTTAGAATTAGTAGCCGAAGAGCCAAGCCCAACTTACCTAGCCTTTGACCAAGCTGGTCATCTATACACTGTCGGCGCAAAAGATGGGCAAGGTGGGATTGCTGCCTATGACCAAGAAGGACAGCTGCTCAATCACGTGGTTGAGGAAGGTGCTCCGCTTTGCTATGTCGCTGTAGATGAGGAGAGAGGACTCGTTTACGGAGCCAACTACCACAAGGGGCAAGTGCTGGTCTACAAGCAGCAAGAAGATGGCAGCCTAAAACTAGCTGATTCAGACACTCATGTCGGTCAAGGGCCTCATACCAATCAAGCCTCTGCCCATGTCCACTACACTGACTTGACACCTGATCAATATCTGATTACCTGTGACCTCGGAACAGACCAAGTCACCACCTACGATGTGACAGAAGCTGGGCAATTAAACAAATTAGCTACTTACACATGTGCTGCTGGGGCTGGGGCACGCCACCTTGTCTTTCATAACCACTACAAAATCGCCTACCTTATCTGCGAATTAAACTCTACCATCGAAGTATTGATTTACGATGGCGTTGGTCAGTTTGAACACATGCAGACCGTCTCAACTCTCCCAGAAGGATTTAAAGATTTTAACGGAACTGCAGCCATCCGCCTTTCAGCAGACGGTAAATTCCTCTATGGCTCTAACCGTGGCCATGACTCAATAGCTGTTTATCAAATTCTAGCTGATGGAAGTTTACAGCTCCTTGAAATCACTCCAACAAAGGGCAACAATCCACGCGATTTCAACATCACACCTGACCAAAACTACCTCATCGCTGTTCACCAAGACTCGGACAATGCAACTGTTTTCAAACGCGATCCTGAAACAGGCCGATTAACAGAAATTTCTCATGATTTCTATGTGCCAGAAGCAGTCTGCGTAACCTTCCGATGAGCAAAAATCTTGCTTTAAACCCAGATATTTGATTAAATAATATCAAAAGAAAATTATCAAAGGAGCATTCAAGATGAATCCAGTTGAATTGTTTAACCAAGTAAAAGAATTAATCGAAAAGAAAGATTTTGATGCAGCTAAGAAGTTTGTCGAAGACCACAAGGATGAGCTGGGCGAATACTTAGATAAGGCTAAAGATTTGGTCGCAAATTCAAAAGGACTCGATGACGTCATCAACAAAGTTAAGTCTCTTTTCTAAAATCTGAATCAAAAATGAGAGTGGGACAGAAATCGGTAATTCGTTAGAATTCGATTTCGTCGTCCCACCTCCGCACAGTTGAGTAGGGCGTAAAAGCTGATAAAATCAGCCTAGTAGAGACCACTCAACCACTGCGTCTTTCTCGACACTCCAAAGACAATTGAGAGGCTAGGACTTTTGTCCTAGCCTCATTTTGATTCATCGAGCTTTATTTAGTCCATTTCCGATTCATAAAATTATCTAATTCTTCCAATCGCTCCCTTGTCAAGGCTTGAGCAAGAAAAACATCCTTATCGACATCTTTGTCCTTATTAAAATCATGTAAGTCAACCTTTTCATAAACTATCCTATTTGTATAAGCAAGTTGGCCATTTATATAGGTCATAATTGCTATATCGCTCTCACTAAAAAATGCTCCATAATAATCTTCTCGAACCACTACTGTCTGCCCTTTTTCCTCAAGATAGGCATAGTAGGTCACTGGAACATAAACTCTAAAAATATAGCCAATAATAGGAGAAACTGCCAATAGCAACAAGCCTAAAACAAGAGCAGGATAAAGAAGCCACCTATATCTTTTGACCAATAAATAGAAAGCGAGAAACAAAAAGGGAAAAGCAAACCATGGGCTGAACTGAGGATACCAGAATATACTGGTGATTGTAAGAAATAAAAGAACTGCCAAAAGCGCCAGAGAGCTTGATTCGCGTTTATAAGCCAAAAAGAGGCCTATAAATAAAACGGTAAAAGCTAGCCACTCTCTACTTAGGATATACAAAATGAAATAAAACATCCCAAAAGTCTCCCCTTATTTATTAAAAATCCCTTGAGTGAGCCTCAAGGGATTTACTTCATTCCATTAGAATGAATTATTTTTTCAAGTTATTTCCCTATTATATATTACAATAAATTACGCCTATTTATAAATTTTATTTCTACTTATTTTGTCAAAATAACCAACGTACAAACAAGTTAGAAATTATTAAAGGGTAACAAAAAAGGTACTATATTTATGAGTTCAGCAGGCAAGGAGATAGCACCCATTTAATGGTGCTATTTTTCTATGCCTGTTCATGTTCTAAAGGTACCACTGCTAAAGTTTTTCCCAGACTTGCTAATACTTTTAGCACCGTGTCCAGTTGCGGGCTTGTCTTACCTGTTTCCATTCTAGCAATGACAGGCTGACTTACACCACTTAATTCCTCCAATTTCTTTTGGCTTATTCCCTTCTCATTTCTGGCCTCGATAAGCTCGCTCATGATAGCCACGCGCATATCACTTTCTAAAATCTCCTCTTTGCTAAAAAGCTCAGCTCTAACATCTTTCCAATTGCTGCCGATCGCACTATTTTTCATTATCTAGCCCTCTTTCTTTTAAATCTTCTAATTCACGCTTGGCTTGTTCAATTTCTCTCTTTGGAGTCTTCTGTGTCTTTTTCATAAAATGATGCAATAAAACGAAACTGCCATCAATCCAAGCAACAAATAAAACCCTATCCCTTAGTGGTCTAAGTTCCCAAATTTCAGCATCTAAATGCTTAATATATGGCTCACCTGCGCGTGTTCCATGCTGGCTTAACAACTCAATATAATCATTGATTTTATTGAGTTTAATTCTACTATCTTTTCCCTTTTTACTGGCAAGCTCTCGCATATAATCTAAAACAGGCTCATTACCGTTCTTATCCTTGTAAAAATAGATATTATGCACTATTAGCACCTCTCTCTAAGAAGAATTATAACTCAAAAGTTATTATTTGTAAATACTTTTAGTCATTAAATTCTTTTTCCGAATGCTTTTCCTCGTTTTAATTCTCTCTTGCCTCTTGCAACATCTGATAGAATGGATAAAGATCCTTCTACTTGCGAGGTATTAGTCTTATGCAGCTCTTGCATTTGTTTGTTTATGTACTCTTTTATCCCAACATTTCCCAACAGTTCAGCAATAGGGTTATTAGCTTAACTATCACTATAACCAGCTTTAATTGCTGATTAATAACCCTTCCCTGTCTTTATCTACTCATCTGCAAAGCGCCTCTGTCTTTCGTTTCCAGCAAAAAAATCACAAGTATATTACTCATGATTTCATTTTATATGTGTAAAAAATGGGGGATTTTACACTATTTTAATCAGTTTTTCGATGTTATCAAGCAACTCACTATATTAGAGTTCTCATTTTAATCCATACAATAAAAACCCCATATCTGGGGCTAAATAAGTAGTCGGACGGATTTGCACCGCCATTTCTCTACGAGAGAGCGTATTCCTTCTTCAAACCACTGCCCTACTTATCCAAATCTTATTATCTCATATTCTATTGACTTTAGCAATGAAATCAATTTCTTACTAGCTCATGATAAGTAGATATATTAGATAGTGGTATAATACTAAAATACAGATCAGAATAGGTATCAAACCACTTATTCAATTTGGTATAAGCTGGCGACTGACTCACAAATAGTATTCGCTGACAAGCTCCAATAACATTCATGCGATTATAGACATAAACCTCTTTTACTGCCTCTAAAACGTCATCTTCGCTTGTCTGTACCCTAATATCTGTTATCTGCTTAATAGTCGCGTATTTTTGATAAGCTAGCATATCTTGATTTTTAGCAGCATCAAACATTTTACGTTCAAGAATACTGTACTTAGGTTTTTCTTTATCGCGCATAAAATACCACTTGAGCCATAAAATCTTTTCTCTGTGTATAACAGAAATGCGCTCAATTTTCTTCTTTGTCATCTATATCTCCTAAATCAATCTCTACTGCGTCGTACTCACTAGCCCATTTATCTACGATTATCAAAGGCTGCTCTATTTCACCAATAAGAGTCTCTTGTTTCTTATTCTGATGTCTAAGAAACTTGATACGCTCCTTTTGCTCTTGGATATCCAGTTTATCTTTCTTATACGCCCCTATGATGTTAGCAATCCATTCAGCAGCTCTTACATTACCTTTAATAGCTTTTTCAAGCATAATCACACACAGCAAGGTTTGATTATCAGCGTGTAGTCCCATCTCTTCTAACTTTTGTTTTAGTCGCTCATCTGAGACATCCATGATTAAAAGCTCATCTAAGGTCTTTCTTAAATGAGCTTTCTTTCTCCTTGCTTCTCCCGATACCTTGCCACCTTTACGACTGATTGCTATTTGTTCTTGTCTTGTTCGTTTGGTAACTGGTATTAGATTTTTAGTGTTTGTCATACTTTTATTTAGATATTTTTCTTCAGCTCTACACCAGTCATATATTCATCAACAAGCTGGTCTAAATGTTCCATAGTATCATTGATTGTCATGCTAGCGCCTGCCAGTGCAATTTTATCACCATTTACCAAGTAATTACCATCAATGAAATAAACTTCTTGTTTCAGGCGCTGACGGAGATTATACAATCTTTGTTCAGTATCAAATCGCTCAAAATCAATCATCAGCAGATCGGGTTTTTCGTTCGCAATTTCCCGTATTTTTTTCAATGCTAACGGCTTATTTGCATACTTGACAAAATACCCCTCCAGTTCTTCCTTTGTGATTTCCTTTGTACTAGCTAACAGGGACAGTTCTCCCACATCATCAGCTGTAACACTCTGTACACTTTCTTTCAGAGTTTTTAGTTCTTTCTCGTATTCTACTTCAATCTTATCAGCGAGTTCGTCACGTCTATGCTGCGACTCTTTTTTAGAATTATTGTATGCCTGATCTAACTGATCTTGAGCTGTTTTTGTTCCAATTGTCCCAGCAGCTAACTTCTTATTCATTTCTTCATCAAGTTCTACATAGTCTTTCATTAATTGGTACTTACGTTTTCCAAAAATCTTAATCTCTTCTTTGATGGTTGTAAATGACATATTTTATCTCCTTATGACAATTAAAAAGACGAGACAAAAGAGTATTAGACTCAGTTATCTCGCCTCTAGTTTTTCTAGTCAGCTTATTTTTTCTTTTTTCTGAATTTCCAAAAATATTGGTTGACCATCTTGTGTTTTAATTGTGACACTACCATGTTTCGGTAACTCAGCTTTGTTTATTATACCATTTTTCGAAAAAATTATAAAGCCTTGCTCTAAAATTTCAAGAATTGTTTTATCGCTATTTTCTAACATTTTAAACCTCATTATTCTAAACTATTGTAATCCAGTATCTCTTAAGCGCTTGTTAATACTAGCTCTTCTTATTTCTACATCTAAAATACTACCCTTTTTAATATCCCAAAAGCCAATTTTTGATAAATTCCCTTGGTTCATCCTTGGTTCATCTTCTCGCCTCCATTGTTTCAAGCCATTTTTCCATCTTTCTGAGTTGCCGTTTGGTGATATATCCTCGGTGTCTGTAAGCGATAGCCCAGGAGTGAAACAGCTCAGCACATACGCCAGCTAGAAAGAAAAGTAGTAGTGTTAAAATTGCGCCTAGTAGCTCGCTCATTTGAGTAGTTCCTTTTCTTTTAAGTCTTTTATAATCAAATCGCGCAGATATTGCCAAATATTGCCGGTGTCGTCTAGCACCAGTTCTTCAGGATCTGTGAAACTTCTTACCGCTGCATTAAGATAATTGAATAAAAGCCAGTGGGGGCGAGGGTGCCCTAAGTTAAGGGAATTTGTGGCTAAAAACTCATCATGTTTCTTCAGCTCTCCCAGCAAGTTATCCACGTTTGCATTTAAGAAATTCTCATGATCGGTTTCCTGTTCTCTGTAAGCCTCTGCTAGCTTATCAAATTCAAACCATAGGGCAGTGATAGCAAGTCTGCACTGTTCAGTGATTTCAGTCGCTCCTTTGTGTTTTTTTACTAAATGCCATTCACTTAGTATGTCCAGTTTTTCCTCTGCAATGCGTAACCGTTCTTCAAAATCTTTAAAATATTGTTCCATGTTTTTTACCTCTGTTTTTTTTGATTTTTTTCTGTGTAATTGCTATGCCAATGAGCATGCTTTTCCGTGATAAAAAGACTTATTTCTTACATAGTTTCTTATACTGTTTTTTTGCAAGCCTAGACTGTCCCCAGCGGATAACCGCCCCAAACTTACCTGGTCGCCCCGTGGTCATGTAAATCTGTGCCAAAATGACTGCCTAGCTGTATGTGGTTTTCTCAGGGTGGTTTAGTTTTCACTAATGCCAATACCAGCTCCTAATACTTTTCTCTACCCAGTTTTAAGGGATGGTGCCCTCCGTATGGCTAAAAATTCCGCTTCATCCTCTTGTCTTCGATGTCTATCATGTTATATACATTCCCCTCTGATCGTTTCCCAATTCGACTGACTAGCTTGTCGTTATAAATCTTGGCCAGCTCTTTGCCGTTGTGATTAGTGTTGATGATAGTTGTTTCCCGCTTATCAAAAATCTTGAAAAGAAAGGTCTGTACCCAGTTATTAGCCTCATCTTTTCGGCTATTCATAACGCTTTCTGTACCTAAATCGTCAATAAAGAGATAGTCAACCTCAGTCAGCAGCTTCAAGGCATCATACTCTGTAAAATCACTCTGCCTATACTGCCAGCCTGACTGAATGCGCGTGACGATTTCAGCAATGCTGACAAAGAGGATGCTCTTAGGCTCATTCTTAGCCTTATAACCCTCGTTGATGGCTTTGGCCATGGAATAGCATAAATGGCTTTTGCCAGTGCCAGGATTGCCCATAATCAGCGTGTTTCCTGTCATACCGTTTAGGTACTGTTTAGCTTGCTTAATAGCAAACTCCTTGGCCTCATGTTCCTCTTTTGTCTCAGCTTTGAAAGTGCTAAAAGAGGCCTCTCTTAGCTCATTTGACACCGTACTTTCACGCGCTAGCACATCATAGGTTGAATAGTCCAGATCATGCCCTAGGGCTTTTTCTACGCCCTCTAACTCCGTTCGTTTAATGTTCTCCTTAGTACATTCCATACAGTAAGGCGATGTATAACCATCTGGCTTTTGGAACTGTACCAGGTTAATCTGATGAGTTGGGCAAAGCTCATCAGTGACCTTTATTTTTTCGTTTAGCTGGTCTGTATTCAGTAATTCCATTGTTTCTCCTCTCCGTCAGTAGATAAACGGGTCTTGAATAACGTCATCAGACTGACCTTGTTTCTTTTGCTGAAACTGTCTCTGTTCATCTTCAACTTGTACCATGGTTTTAATACCGTTCTGTCTCCAGTTCTTGAGTATTGAATTGATATAGCTAAAAGATCGCTTGCTGTTATCTGCAGCCTTGTCTATGGCAGTCTTGATAACCTCTAGCTCCATACCGTCAAGCGTGAGATAGTCGGTCAATATCTGATACTGTTGTCCGTCTATAATCCCTATACGGGTTTGGTAGTAGTTAGAGATTTCAGCAGTAGGAAATTTTTTCTCTATCTCTTCTTCTAACTCTTTCTCTAACTCTTTCTCTATCTCTATCTCTGTTGGACATGAGTTGGAAAATGTCAAAGATGGTTGGACTTCTTCCAATTTTCCTTTTTTTCGTTGTTCACGTTTATAACTCGCCCAGTTTGTTTCACTCATAACCATAGCTTTAGCCTGTGGCAGTTCTGCGTTTTTATCTTCGTCAATCTGAATTAAACCACATTTTGTAAAGTACGCCATAGTCATATCTATGTCATCTTCTGATACATCTAGTTTTAGGGCTAACTCTTCCTTGAGATTGTTAAAGTAGCCCTCATAGTATAAAATACAGTCACTTTCCAAGCTCTCTAGCATGAGCCTAATATAAATCACTGTCATAGTGTACCCACCAGGTACCGTCTTTAGTCTCTTGATAAAGATATTATCAAAAAATTTCTTATCAATTTTTAGCCAAAAATAGACTTTGTTTTTGCCATTGTCCCCTCCTTATTCTAATTTATCAGCTTCCTACTGTTTCTTATAACACTCTATGATTGCTGCGCGTGTTTCTTCGTCTACCTGGTTTGAAATAAATAACACATCTAGATACTCACTATAAAATGCATCAAGGTCCAATTCTTTTGCTGAATCAAAAATTACTATTTCCATACTCTATCCTCCTACTTCACCACTAAAAATAGATAAACATCACTAGGCCGATAAAAAATCTTTTTAGCTCCATTTTTAGGTATCTGATCATATTGTTTCGCTTGAATATAACGCCCATAGTCAAGGTTTAAACTCTCGCTAGGTTTTGGTATCGTCTGTTTGCTTTCTCGCTCAATTTGGGCGCTTTTTTGGCGATCTCGGTGGTTTAGATACAGCTTCAAGCCAAGCAATAACACGGAAAAGATAAGCGCCTGTGTATTGGTTAAATCTAGCTCGTTTATTTTAATAACCCTCTTTTTTGTAGATCAGCAGCTACTAAACTACGTAAGTACATCCACGTCGAAGCTGTTGCATGATCAATCCCATTACTTAAATTGTTTTCTTTTATTGCTCGATCTAAGAAATTGAATAGCAACCAGTCAGGAGCCTGGCCGTGTCTTTCCGTGCATTCATCGTCATATTTTTTTAATTCCCCAAGCAAATTCTCAACATTTCTATTAAAGAAATCCTCATGACTTGCCTCTTGCTTTTTATAGACTTTTGATAATTTGTAAAACTGAAACCATAGCTGACTGATTGCTGATCTACAATCCTCAGTAATCTCTGTTGCTCCCCTATGATCTTTTGCTAGATGCCACTCCGATAAAATATCTAGCTTTTCATCAACTAGTTTTAGCTCTTTTTCAAAATTTTCAAAATATGTATTCATGATATTTACCTCTGTTTCTATGTTTATTGCTATTTTTTAGATTATTTTTTGATTCTTGTTTATTTCATAACTCCTATTTTATTGCTAAAAATATATACACATCTGACGGACGGTAGAATACTTTCTTAGCTCCATCCATTGGGGTCTGATACCGCCGAAGACCTAATTTTTCCCAGCTATCAAGGGTTGTAGCACTTACACTTAGCAAATCCATTAATTCTTTACGAGAAATTAAATCTAACTTACTAGATCGTTGTTTTTCTAGCTCAACTAAAGTTTCAAGAGTCTGTTTAAGAAGTTGTAAACCCTGTAACTGTATTTCTTTAGACAGAATTTCCATTTATATCCTCCACTTTTCCTTTTTATAAATTAAGTTGTCATTTTCCTCTAATTTTGATAAAATAAGAGGAGATTATTTACAAAGGGGGCGCTTCCCCTTGCTAAATACCTAACAAAACCACGCGCCTTGCCTTTGCTTGAGTTTTGTTATTTTTCCTTAGCCGTGTACGTTGGTTTGGTCGCCTGTACATGGCTTTTTGTTTGCTCTGTGAGCCTATTCCTTTCTCATATTAATTTAGTAGTCTTTTGCTAGCCATTCCATGACCGCAGCATAAATTCGCTTTGGTGCTTTATAGTTACCAGCTACTATTTTAGGCACTGTACGACTTGCTACGCCTATTTCTTTAGCAAATTCATATTGTTTCAACTGCTTATCAGCAATCTTTCGCCGTATAGCTTTAGCTTGTGTATCGGTGATAATCATTGTCAACCTCCTATTAATTTTACATTCTCATTTCAAGAACAAGTTAATTATATATTCCTTTTTTGAGAATATCAAGGGTTTTTATTCTATTTTTGAGAATTTTTCTTCCAATAATTTCAAATGTATGATATACTCTAGCTAAACAAACCACTTGGAGGGAGTTACTACTTATGGGAAGTCAATCAAATAGATTGAAAGAATTGCGACAAAAGCAAGGTGTTTCGCTGGGAAAACTTAGTACTGAATTGAAAGAAAACTATCAATTTTCTCTTTCACCTAGTCAACTAATGTACTATGAGAATGGTAAACGCCAGCCTAGAAACTCAGAGACTTGGAAAATTTTAGCTAACTATTTTGGAGTATCGGTAGGGTATCTCTTAGGTTTCACTGAAAACCCAAAACAATATGATGATGAACAAATTAACGATCAATATGCAAATTGGGGGGTAATTTTAACCAGTTCAAAATCAAGAGACAAAGAAGATGAAGAACAATTATACTTTAAACGTTTTGTGCAATATATTAAAACCAATCACATGTTACTTTCAGATACAGAAATAAAATCTATCTATAAGCTATTGATATCTATGGATCTAAGTAACTCTAATAATCTCAAAGGAAAACTATTTAAAGATGCTTTAAATAAAGATTTTCATCAATATGAAGATGATTATATACAGAATTACAGTATCTTGCTTGATGATCGATACGAAAAACCTGAAAATGAAATGATGCTTGATGTCTATCTCAAAGAACTAAAGATAGATATTGGTATAGATGGAATAATTTCTATCTTGAAACCTTTTGCAGAAAAGAATCACGAAAGTATGGGAGACAACAACTAAAAAGAAATCCCAAAACCACTCCATCCCTTATCATGTATAAATACCTAACAAAATCACGCGCCTTGCCTGCTGATGGAAAGAAAGGTACAAATACATGAATATCAAAGAAAAAATCAAAAAGAATGGCCAAAGAGTTTATTATGCTAGTGTTTATATAGGCGTTGACCAACTAACGGGCAAAAAAGCCCGTACAACTGTTACAGCAACCACTAAAAAGGGAGTTAAAGCAAAAGCGCGTGATGCTATCAATGCTTTTGCTGCTAACGGATATACAGTTAAAGACAAGCCGACAATTACAACATACAATGAGCTTGTAAAAGTTTGGTGGGATAGTTATAAGAATACAGTTAAGCCAAATACTCGACAATCTATGGAAGGGGTGGTTAGAGTACATTTATTGCCCGTATTTGGCGATTATAAGCTCTCTAAACTCACTACGCCTATTCTTCAGCAGCAAGTAAACAAATGGGCTGACAAGGCAAATAAAGCCGAAAAAGGGGCATTTGCTAACTACTCCTTGCTCCATAACATGAATAAGCGTATTTTGAAATATGGCGTAACTATCCAGGTAATACAATACAACCCAGCTAATGATGTCATCGTTCCACGCAAACAGCAAAAAGAAAAGGCTGCTGTCAAATACTTAGACAACAAAGAATTAAAACCGTTTCTCGATTATTTAGACACTCTGGATCAATCAAATTATGAGAACTTATTTGATGTTGTCCTGTATAAGACTTTACTGGCCACTGGATGCCGAATAAGTGAGGCTCTAGCTCTTGAATGGTCTGATATTGACCTAGAAAGCGGTGTTATAAGTATCAATAAGACACTAAATCGCTATCAAGAAATAAACTCTCCTAAATCAAATGCTGGTTATCGTGATATACCAATAGACAACGCCACGTTACTTTTACTGAAACAATACAAAAACCGTCAACAAATTCAATCATGGCAACTAGGCCGATCTGAAACGGTTGTATTCTCTGTATTTACAGAAAAATATGCCTATGCTTGTAACTTACGAAAGCGCCTTAATAAGCATTTTAAGGCTGCAGGAGTAACTAACGTATCATTTCATGGTTTCCGCCATACACATACTACTATGATGCTCTATGCTCAAGCTAGCCCGAAAGATGTTCAGTACAGATTAGGTCATTCTAATTTGATGATCACTGAAAATACTTATTGGCATACTAACCAAGAAAACGCAAAAAAAGCTGTCTCAAATTATGAAACAGCTATCAGCAATTTATAAATAATAAGGGTGACCCATTTTCGGGCTACCCTCTTACTATACCAAAAATTAGTAGGGGTAGTAAAAAGGGTAGTAATATCAAAAAAGCACTAAGGGAAAGTGCCCCAAAGTGCTTAATATCAAGGCTTTACAGCCCCTAATCCCATAAAGAGATTATTTTTTCAAGTTGTAGAATGATTTCAATCCACGGTATTCAGCAACTTCACCAAGTTGATCTTCGATACGAAGCAATTGGTTGTATTTAGCAATACGGTCTGTACGTGAAAGTGAACCAGTCTTGATTTGACCTGCGTTAGTTGCAACTGCGATGTCAGCGATTGTTGAATCTTCAGTTTCACCTG
>ERZ773099.560-NODE-560-length-31193-cov-14.025981_pt1 | contig 31193 bp, 24 predicted proteins | sample MGYA00511120_ERZ773099 | MGnify/ENA primary metagenome ERZ773099 (study PRJEB29015, sample SAMEA2738012) | human oral metagenome | biome: human oral; feature: human-associated habitat; material: dental | place: China | collected 2104 ... | reverse complement strand
CAGAGCGATTCACTCGTAATGAATAGGTCGTGGGTTCGATTCCCACAGGTGGCTCTCAGTCCGCCGGCCCCCGGTCCGCGGCCCCGGCCCCGGCGGGCCCGGGGCCGTCTCCCTCGCCCTGTCTCGCACTGTCACCCGCACCCCTCGCCCGTTGCGCCCCGTGGGCGTGTCGTCACGTTCGTGCGTCGTCACGTTCGCGCGCCCCGGCGCGCCGGGTCTGCGCCCGCCAGACAGGTCCCGACCCTATTGCCGCACCTCCGCAACGGGGTGACTTTTCGTTGGAATCACGGGGAATCGAGGTGGGCCTCTTATTGCGGGCGGGCGCGCCGGGCCCGGCCTCCTTCGCGGCGCGCGACCTCCGTCATATGCTCGGGCCCCGATCCGGCAGTTGATTTGTGTGCGGGACTCCTCGGAGGGAACTTCCCCATTGGGTTTGCGGATCGGCGGGTTTCGGTTTACTGTTGGTGTTACCAGCTGCGATCGCCGAAATCGCAGCCGTACGAACAGGAGTGGATGCCATGGCGCAGAGGACGCAGGTTATTCTGGTGGACGACATCGACGGCTCCGAGGCCACCCAGACGGTGACTTTCGGAATTGATGGCGTCACCTACGAGATCGATCTCAACGAGGAGCATGCCGCCGCGCTGCGCGAGTCGGTTGAGGAATGGACGGCGAAGGCGCGCCGGGTCTCCGGCCGCCGCAACACCCGCCGCCGCGCCCGTTCCTCCGTGCCCGGCGAGACACAGAGGATCCGTGATTGGGCCCGTGCCGAGGGCATCGAGGTCTCCACGCGCGGTCGGATCTCCGCCGAGGTCCGCGAGGCCTACCTCAAGGCCAACGCCTGAGCCGGACCCGGCTCCACCAGGGCCCCGGGCCCCCGATCGCGAGGTTGGGGGACCCGGGGCCCTGGTGGTCCGCCCCTCCGGCCTGGCAGGATAGGACCATGGCTTACACCCTTGTGCTGCTCCGCCACGGCGAGAGCGAATGGAACGCTAAGAACCTCTTCACCGGCTGGGTCGACGTGCCGCTGTCCGAGAAGGGCCGCGCCGAGGCCGTCCACGGGGGTGAGCTGCTCAAGGAGGCCGGAGTCCTGCCTGAGAAGCTCTTCACCTCGCTGCTGCGCCGCGCCATCACGACCGCCAACCTGGCCCTGGACGCCGCCGACCGCCACTGGATCCCGGTCGAGCGCAACTGGCGCCTCAACGAGCGCCACTACGGCGCCCTCCAGGGCAAGAACAAGAAGCAGACCCGCGAGGAGTACGGCGAGGAGCAGTTCATGCTCTGGCGCCGCTCCTACGACGTGCCGCCGCCGGAGATCGAACTCGGCTCCGAATTCTCCCAGGACTCCGACCCGCGCTACGCGGGCGAGCCGATCCCCAGGACCGAATGCCTCAAGGACGTCCTAGAGCGCCTGCTGCCGTACTGGCAGTCCACGATCGTCCCGGAGGTCAAGACCGGCAAGACGGTTCTGATCGCCGCCCACGGGAATTCGCTGCGCGCCATCGTCAAGCATCTGGACGACATCTCCGACGCGGACATCGCCGGCGTCAACATCCCCACGGGGATCCCGCTCGTCTACGAGCTCGACGAGAAGACCCTCAAACCCGTCAAGAAGGGCGGCACCTACCTCGATCCCGAGGCCGAGGCGAAGATCGCCGCGGTGGCCAATCAGGGCAAGTGACATTCCGATGGTATTCCGAGCTTCCTGAAGGTCGGAAATGAATGTGCGGTGGGGCGCGAATGCGACGCCCCACCGCTTTCCTGCATTTCCGATCGTCTGCGAGGTCGAGTCGGGGACTGTGAGGTCGAACCGGCGAATTCGAAGCCTTCATGAATGTCTCAAGCCTTTTCATGCGATTCACTGGGAAATTCGCGTACTGCGCGGGCCGCCCCGTCGAGGCCCCGATTGTCGAGTGTGATTACTCTAGCAAAAGAGTCGAGCGTATACCGATCATGGTAGAATGTCCAGTGGACGTAGCCGGATTGAAGGGGATTGTGCCAGCATGAGTTACACGATTGGGGAGACTGTCGTCTATCCGCACCACGGTGCCGCACGCATTGAGGATATCTATACACGCAAAATCCGCGGAGTGGAGAAAACCTACTTCAAGCTCCGCGTCATGCAAGGCGATCTTGAGATCCAGGTTCCCGCCGACATGCTCGAGGACGTCGGCGTCAGGGATGTGTCCGACGATCAGCAGCTCGAACACGTCTTCACCGTGCTGCGCGCCGAGCAGATCGAGGAACCCGCGAACTGGTCGCGCCGCTACAAGGCGAATTCCGAGAAGCTGGCCTCGGGCGACGTCGTGAAGGTGGCGGAGGTCGTTCGCGACCTGACCCGCCGCGACGCCGACCGCCATCTGTCCGCCGGGGAGAAGCGCATGCTGTCCCAGGCACGCCAGGTCCTCGGCTCGGAGGTCGCGCTCGCGCGCCAGGTCTCCGAGGACGACGCCTTGGAGCTCCTCGACGAGATCCTCGCCGAGTCGGTGGCCTAACGCATCCGTGAGCGTCGTTGCGATCATCGCCGCGGCCGGCCAGGGCACGCGGCTGGGCACCGGCGGCCCGAAGGCCCTGGTCGACCTGGCCGGTGAGCCGCTGCTCGTGCACGCCGCCCGGGCGATACGCGGCTCGGGGGCGGTCGATTCGATCGTCGTGACGGCGCCGTCCGCCCACGTCCGCCTTTTCGACGGCATTCTGACGGCGGCCGGAATCCAGGCGGCCGTCGTCGCCGGAGGGATCACGCGGCAGGCCTCCGTGGCGGCAGGGCTCAACGCCGCTGGAACGGCGGATCACGTGCTGATCCACGACGCCGCCCGCCCGCTCGTGCCCTCCCAGATCGTCCGCCGAGTCGTCTCCGCGCTGCGCCGAGGGCATCCCGCGGTGGCCCCCGCTCTTCCCGTCACGGACACGATCAAGCGGATCACGGCCTCCGATGCGCAGGCCGCGGTCGCGGCCGCCGAAGCGGCCGAGGGACTCGGCGAACCCGCAAGCCTCCGGGACGGCCCCTCGGACTTCCGGATCGAACGCGTCGAGACCACCCTGAACCGCTCTGCCCTGCGCGCCATGCAGACCCCGCAGGGCTTCGCCCTCGAGGCGATCAGACGGGCCCACTCGGCGTTCGCCGACCGCGCCGCAAGCGAGCTGAACGCCGCCCCCGACGACGCCGCACTCGCCGAAGCCGCGGGGATCCCGGTCGTCCTGGTCCGCGGCAGCGAGCGCGCCATGAAGATAACCCGGCCGTTCGACCTGCGCATCGCCGAGCTGCTGCTGGCCGACCCGGCCCTCTGTTAGCCCGTCGGGAACGCCACCGCCCAACCCCGGCGGCCGAACCCGAAGCTAGGCTTGCATCATGGACTTTCGTGTCGGAACCGGCGTGGACGTGCACGCCTACAGCCCCGAGGCCGGCCGCCCCCTCCACCTGGCCTGCCTCCGATGGCCGAGGGAGCGAGGGCTGGAGGGACACTCGGACGCCGACGTCGCCGCACACGCCGCCTGCGACGCCATACTCATCCCGGCGGGCGCCGGCGACCTGGGCACGGCCTTCGGCACCGAGCGGCCCGAATGGGCCGGCGCCTCGGGCGCGGCGCTCCTCGCCGAGTCCGTCAGGCTCGTGCGCGCCGCTGGCTGGGACGTCGCGAACGTGTCCGTTCAAATCATCGGCCAGCGCCCGCGCTTCGCCCCGCGCAGGATTGAGGCGGAAGCGGCGATGAGCGCCGCCGTCGGAGCGCCCGTGGCGGTGAGCGCCACGACAACCGACCGCCTGGGGTTCACCGGCCGCGGCGAAGGGATCGCCGCCATCGCGACGGCCCTGATCCGCCGCGGCTGAGCGGCATCGCGACGGCCCCGCGACCGTCAGGCTCGCGAGCCCCCGTCAGCGGCCCCGAGCCGCTTGGGATCGAGAGAGCCACCCGTCAGCGGGCCCGATCGCCGTCGTCGCGCGCCTGGGCCGCCTGCGCCTTGACGGGCAGGAAGGCGAGGAGGCCCGCCAGCAGGACCGCGACGAGGCCGAGGATGCCGAAGATCGCCACGTCGTCCTTCGGCCTGCCGCTGACCGCGTGGGCGAGGGTGATCGCCGAGGAGTACATGAAGGGCGCCAGGAAGGAGACGGCGCGGCCCGTCGTGGCGTACAGACCGAACATCTCCCCCTCGGATCCCCTCGGCGTGATGCGGGCCAGATAGCTGCGCGACGCCGCCTGCACCGGGCCGACGAAGACGCACAGCGCCAGGCCGAAGATCCAGAACGTCGCCGGCCCGAGGGGCTTGCCGAGGAACACGACGAGCCCGAGCGAGCACATGGCCACAAGGGAGCCGACGATCACCTTGCGCGAGCCGACCCTGTCATCGACCTGGCCGAAGGCCACCGTGGCCAGGCCCGCCACGAGGTTCGCCGCCACTCCGAAGGCCAGGACCATGGACTCGGAGAAGCCGAAGGCGACGCCGGCCAGCACGCCGCCGAAGGCGAAGATCCCGGCCAGTCCGTCGCGGAAGACCGCCGAGGAGACCAGGAACCACACGACGGAGCGATCGGTCGCCCACAGCCGCCTGACCGAGCGGACGAGGTCGGCGTAGGCGCCGAACACGCCGCGGGACGGGGCGCCCGTCAGGGCGCGGTTGCGCGACAGCACCAGGATCGGCAGCGTGAACACAAGCATCCACGCGGCGCACACCACCATCGACACGCGGATGTGCAGGGCGTCCTCGTGGGTGACCCCGAACAGCCCGGGGTCCGGATTGATGAAGCACACCAGGAGAACGGCCAGCAGCACGATGCTCCCGAGATACCCCATGCCCCAGCCGAAGCCGGAGACCCGGCCCACGGTCGACGGCGTGGCGATGTCGTTGACCATCGAGTTGTACACGACGGTTCCCGTCTCGAAGATGAAATTGCCCAGAGCCAGAAGGGTGAGCCCGAGCCACAGATAGCCCTCGCCCGGCTCGACGAAGAACAGGGCGGCCATCGCGGCGATGACGCCGACGGTCGAGACGGCCAGCACGGTCCGGGATTTGCCGGTGCGGTCCGTCCACTGCCCGACGGCCGGGGCGACCAGCGCCACGAGGAGGCCGGCCACGGCCGTCGTCCAGCCGAGGTCGGCGTTGGCCGACGGCCCGAAGATCTCCGGCTTGGTCAGGTACACCGAGAAGACGAAGGTCACGACGACCGCGTCGAAGCTGGACGAGCCCACGTCCCACGCAGCCCAGGCCATCACCCTCTTCGTGAGGAAGCCCTGCCGGCCGGCGGGCGTCGACCCGGCGCGGGAGGGCGACGCCTCGTCAGGGCGCGGGTCGCCGTGGCGGTCGCCGGCGACCGCGGCGTCCGAAGCGTTCTGGGTAGACATGCCACATACCTTACGGCTCCGTAGCTGCCCGGGCGAAACCCTCCGCATCGCGAGAACGCCGCGGAGGGCGGCCTCCTCCGGTTCGAGTCGCCTCCCGATCCGGGCGCAAGGAGGGCAGGAGCGTTCCGTCTCGCGGGCCTTGGCCGATCCGCCCCCGGCACCAGCGCCCCTATCCGCCTCGCAGGGCGCCGGGGTGCGAAGCCGGGGTGCGAAGCCGTATCGATGAGGTCGCGTCCTGCCCTGTGGAGCGCCCTGGACTCGGGCCGGCCCGCATTCGATAGGCTTACTGGCGTGAGCTTGAAGATCTACGATTCCGCGACCCGCTCCCTGCGCGACTTCCAGCCCCTCGTCGCCGGCCAGGTGGGGATATACCTGTGCGGCGCGACGGTCCAGGGCTCGCCCCACATCGGGCACATGCGCTCCGCCCTCGCCTTCGACGTCTTCGCCCGCTGGCTGCGACGCTCGGGCTACGAGGTGCGCACGGTCCGCAACGTCACCGACATCGACGACAAAATCCTCGACAAATCCGCGCGAGCGGGGTGGCCGTGGTGGGCGTGGGCCTACCGGCACGAGAACGAGTTCTCCGAGGCCTACCGGACGCTCGGCATCCTGCCCCCCACCTACGAGCCGCGCGCCACCGGCCACGTCACCGACATGATCGAGCTCATCGCCCGGATCGTCGAGGCCGGGCACGCCTACGCCGGCGACCCGGGCAACGTGTACTTCGACGTCGCCTCCCTGCCGGACTACGGCTCGCTGACCCGTCAGGAGCTGGCCAACATGTCCGTCGACGAATCGGAGGCCGAGCCCGACAAGCGCGGCCCCCACGACTTCGCCCTGTGGAAGGCCCCGAAACCGGGCGAACCGGCCACCGCCTCATGGGACTCGCCCTGGGGCCGCGGACGGCCCGGCTGGCACCTGGAGTGCTCGGCGATGGCCGGCCGCTACCTCGGCGACGTCTTCGACGTCCACGGCGGGGGCATCGACCTGCGCTTCCCGCATCACGAGAACGAACAGGCCCAGTCCCACGCCGCCGGGCGCGGCTTCGCCCGCTACTGGATGCACAACGCCTGGGTGACCATCGAAGGCGAGAAGATGAGCAAATCGCTCGGGAACTCGCTCACCGTCCGGGCCGTGGCGCGCGAGGTCCCGCCCGTCGTCCTGCGCCTGGCCCTCGGCACGGTCCACTACCGTTCGACCGTCGCCTACTCCCCGGCGACGCTCGCCGAAGCCGCGGCCGTCTGGGAGCGGCTCTCCGGCTTCGCGACCCGCTCCGCCGACATGGTCGGCGAGGTCCCGCTCGAGGACGTCGCGCACCTGCCCGTCGAGGAGCTCCCGCCCGGATTCGTCTCCGCCATGGACGACGACGTCAACGTCTCGGGGGCCCTGGCCGTCGTCCACGAGGCCGTGACCCGCGGGAACACGGCCCTGGCCTCCCGCGACGCCGACGCCGCCCGCCGCTCCCAGCTGGAAGTCCGCTCCATGCTCGACGTGCTGGGCCTGGACCCGCTCTGCGAGCAGTGGCGCGCTCCGGGCGGTTCGACCGCCGAGCACGCGGCCTTGACCTCCCTCGTGGAGGGGATGCTCGAACGGCGCTCCCAGGCGCGCGCGGCCAAGGACTGGGCGACCGCCGACGCCGTCCGCGACGCCCTGGCCGGCGCGGGCATAGCCGTCGAAGACTCGCCCCAGGGCGTTCGCTGGCACGTGGAAGGACCCTGATGTCGGGAAACCGGATGACCCGCCGCCCCCGGGGGAAGAAGGGCCCGGCCGGCGGCTCGGGCGGCATGGGGCGCCGCAGGCTCGAAGGCAAAGGGCCCACCCCCAAAGCCGAGGACCGCGTCTACCATCCCGCCCACAAACGCAAGCTGCAGGCCGAAGCCGAACGGCGCCGGGCGGAGGAGGCGCGGCACAGGACGGCTCTGCGCGCCGCGCTCCAGCTCGACCGGGGGCATGAGCTCATAGTCGGGCGCAACCCGGTGGTCGAGGCGGTCCGCAGCGGCATCCCCCTCACCCGGGTCTTCATGTCCGGGGCGCTCGCCGGCGACGAGCGCCTGGGCGAGGTCGTTCGCACCGCGACCGCGCTGGGGGCCCCTCTCGTGGAGGTCTCGCGCGCCGAACTCGACCGCATGACCGACGGCGCGGTCCATCAGGGGGTGGCCATCGACGTGCCCCCTCACGAGTACGCCGGCCTCGACGACCTCGTCGAACGGGCGGGGGCGGGCCCTCGAGCCGGGCGCGCGGGGCTGATCGTCGCCCTCGACTCGGTGACCGACCCGCACAACCTGGGCGCGGTCCTGCGCTCGGCGAGCGCTTTCGGGGCGGACGGAGTGGTCGTCCCCGAACGCCGCTCGGCGGGCGTGACCGCCGCGGTGTGGAAGGTTTCGGCGGGCGCGGCCGCGCGCGTCCCGGTGGCGCGGGTGCCCAATCTCGTCAACGCCCTCGTCGCCCTGAAGAAGGCCGGATACTTCGCGGTCGGCCTCGACGCCGGCGGCCAGGCGCGCATCGACGGCCTGGGCTTCGCCGACGCGCCCCTCGTCCTGGTCACCGGCTCGGAGGGCAAGGGTCTGGCGCGCCTGACCCGCCAGACCTGCGACGTGATCGCCTCCATCCCGATCGACGCCGACCTGGAGTCGCTCAACGCCGCCGTCGCGACCGGCATCGCCCTCTACCAGATCGACCGCCTGCGCGCGGCCGCCGAACCGCGCGCGGCCGGCCAGGCACCTGCGGTCGAGCCACGCGTGGCCGCAGACGACAGGAGTTAGGAGTTCCCATGGCCATCTGGCGTCCGGTAAGCGGATCGATCACCCGGCTCGATCCCACACTCGCCTCCGTCGAACAGATCGAAGACTTCTTCGCCGAGCGCCGGATCATCGCCCGCGGCGCCGTCTCCGGCGAGGACGGCTACCGGGTCGAGCTGGCCGTGACCGGCCGGCGCCGCCGCGTCGCCACGCTGACCGAGGACGGCGAGGTGGCCGCCGGGCCCTCGCTCTCCGAGCTGGTCGAGACGATGGACGACGCCCTGCGCAAACTGCAGATCGACATCGGCGGGGTGATCGCCTGGGGGGCCATCGACCTCGGTGAAGTCGACGTCGAAGGAGACGACGTCGACCCCCGCCTCGTCCTCCAAGCCGTCGAGCTCGGCCAACCTGGCGAGGGCCCTGCGGCCCCGGAGGCGGGCGCTGAGCCCGCCGAGGATCGGGGCGCTGAGCCGGGCGCGGCCCCGGCTCCGGAGACTGCCGCGGGTCGGCGAGCCGGCCAGGCCGCCGGCGCCCCCGCAGACCGACCCCCGACCGGCAGCGGCTCCGGGACCGGCGGAACCTTCTCAATCGCCGGAACCCCTGGAACCGCCGGGACAGGCGCCGCCTCACCTGGCGGAACCTCCGGAGCAGGCGGTTCGCCCGGCATCCCCGGAACCGTCGGAGGCCCCGCGGGCGGCTTCGACGGCCCGGACGCGCAGGACGACGGGATCGAAGGCGAACTCCCCGACTTCGGCGACGGTCCGCTGCTCGTCGTCTCGGACGTCTCCTTCGGCGCGCTGCCCGGCGCGGCGGCGAGCCTGGACACCGAGCTGGCCGCCTTCCGGATCAACGGGTTGACGGCGGTCGTCGCCGAAGCCAAGCCCGCCCGCTCGAACGCGCCGGGGGCCAGCGCCGACTTCGCGCTCGTCCTGAGCGTCGACCCGACGGGGCTGGACACCCCGATCCTCACCGTGCGCACCGACGGAACGCGCCTGACCTGGACGTGGAGCGACGACCTGCAGTACCTGCCGTGGCTGGCGGCGGAGCCCGCCGCGCGCTCCTTCGCGGCCGACGAACTCGGAGCCGGCGCCTTCGCCGGGAGGATCGCCAGATTCCTGCCCGTCGACCCGGCTGCGATCCGCACCATCCTCACCGGGGACACCCAGAAGGCCCCGGAGCTGCTCGTCAGGGTCTTCGGACTGCCGGGTGAGGTCGCCGACTGCCTGCACGGTCTGCTGGTTCCCCGCGTCATCCCGGGCGCGGTGCTCTTCGAGCCCAAGCCGTTCGCGGCCCGCCTGCAGTCGAGCGTCGCCCACGCGGTGGCGGGGGAGGGCGCCTCGGCCTCGAACCTGATCAGGGCCTACCGCAAGGTCTACCTGGAACATCCCCGCGTCACCGAGATCGTGGCGTCCGTCCAGGCGGGCGTCGGCGTCCTGGCGTTCGCGGCGGGGGTGCGCTCGTGGGGCCGACCCCGCGGCAAACTCCTGTCGATCCTCGGCGGCGGGCTCGCGGTCAACGCGGTCACCAGGATCCTCACCACCCAGTGGATCCAGGCGGCGTTGAGGATCGAGGGCCTGTCCGTGACCGCCCGCGACGAAGAGGGTGAAGAAGGCGGCCAGGGCGCCGGCGGCGATCCGACCGACCCCGGCGAAAACGCAGCCGGCGAGCTTGCGACCTCCGGCGAACCCGCGGGTGGTGAGCCCGCCGACTCCACGGATGGCGATCCCGCACGCGGCAGCGGCTCGGCAGCCGGCGGGCCCGCCGAATCCGCGCAACAGGAGCCTGCGTCGCCGGCCGCACCCGGCGACCGGGGACGCGAGGGCGGCAGACGGTGACGGCGATCGAGCCGGACGACGGCGAAAGGAAGGCCATGAGCGAGGAGACGACCATGCGCGACGGCGAAGAGCGCGACCGGGAGGAAAAGTGCGAGCGGGAAACCGAGCGCGCGAGCACTGAGCACGCCAGCCCGAAGGACGGCGGCGGCGCGCCCGGAAGCGCCGAACCGGACGCGGCCGACGCGCCCGGCGCCGGGGCAGCCCATCCGGACGAGGCTGAGCCGGAGAAGGCCTACTCGGATGAGGCTGAGCCTGGCGAAACCGGGCCGAATGAAGCCGAGCCGGATGAGGCCGTCGGCTCCACGATCCCCGACCCCGATCGGAAATCCTTGGAGGCGTTCTGGGTGCGCGCCCGCAACCTCTGCCACATCGCCCCGCTGGAGGCCGTGCTCGGCCAGGACGACGTCTCCTCCCTGTGCCCGCCCGCCTTCTCCTTCGGAGACACGCCCGAACTGGCGGACAGGCTCGCCAAGCTCGTGCTGGACGGAGAGAAGACCGCCACGTCGGGGTGGCGCGCGAGCTACGAGGCTGAAGGCATCGACCTGCCCGAGCGGGGCGACCTGGCGATCATGTGCGACGGACGCGGCGAACCGCTGGCCCTCCTGCGCAACAGCGAGGTCCGCGTCGTCGGCTTCCAGGAGGCCGACAGCGAGATCTCCGACGCCGAAGGCGAGGGCCCCTTCGAATCCTGGAAGGCCGCCCACGAGGATTTCTTCGCCCAGGAGTGCCAGGACCTGGGCATCGACTACGACCCGGACGGCGACATCGTCGTCGAATTCTTCGACGTGCTCCATTCACGCGCGGACGAACGGAAGGGCCGCCGGAGCGCCGCAAAACGCGCACACCCCGAAGCCCGCGAGGACGCCTCCGAAACACACGAGGATGCTCGGGCTGCGCAGGGCGAGGCCGCAGAAGGCGAGGCTCCAGAGGCCCCGGCCGAAGAGGCTGCGAAAGGCGGGAAGCCGACGAAGAGCGGGGAAGCCGCGACCCCGGGGCAAACCGACGAGGAGTAACAGAAAGCCTGGAAAGCGGAGGGCCTGGAGAGGCGTCGGGACGCGGTCCCGACGCCGGACCAGTCAAGCCCAACTGCCGCGGCGCTCAATCAGTCGGCGATGGGCGTCATCAGTCGGCAATCGGCGTCTGGCCCCGACGCGGTCGGTTGACTAGGCTGAGGCCAGCCGGTCCCCGCGGCAACCGGCGTCGGCGTCAGTTGGCTCCGGCCTTCGAGACGTTGACGCAGCCCGGGGCCGACTTCAGCTTCCCCTCGGGGTTGTCCTTCTTGACCTGGTCGGCGGTCAGGACGTCCTGGTATCCGTCACCCACCACGATGGAGATGATCTCGTCGGACATCGAGGAATCGTACTGGATCACCGACTTCGGGAAGTACTGCGCGATGGTGTAGGCGGCGTTGATGCCCCGCGGCCCGGTGGCGATCCGCGCGGAGGCGGTGAATTTCGAGCCGCCCTTCCAGTTCTCGGTCTGCGCCACGCTCACGCCCCGAGCCGTCAGCTCCTGCCCGACGGCTCCGGCCAGCCCTGTGCGATTCGTCGAGTTGAATACCTTGACCGTGATGGTATTGAGTTCGGTGGCTTTCGCGTCGGAGGAGATGCAGGGCGTGATGACCTTGTTCGGGTCGGGGGCTTCGGAGAACTTCTGCTTGAAGGGAAAGGGAAGAATCCCGGTCCACACGAGCATCGCAAGGACCATGAGGAGCGCCAGGACGGCGGAGATCGTGCCGAAGAGGACGGTTTGGCGCTGCTGAATCTTGCGACGGTAGTCGTCGCGTGCGGAGGTTCCTTCGTTCACAGCCTCTACGGTAGTCGAGAGGGCTGGAGTCTGCATGCCCGACGGCGGGGCGATCTCCGCCTGCCCGCGGGCAATCTAGAAGGGGCCGAGCGGCGAGACCTGCCCGAGTGCGATCTTCGCCTGTCCGTGGATCCGTCCCGGCGTTCGCCGATGGGCGCGCCACGGCCCGCGTGTGCATCCGCCCCGCGATCGTCCGAGTCCTCGGGAAGCCGCCCGGCCTGCGGAGCGGACCCTATACGAGGGCGCGGTCATCCTCTCCGAGTGCAACCTTTCAGCCTCTGCGAATCCGGCCTGCATGGTCGGGCCCGTATGGTCGGCTTGCGCCGCCGGCAGCGGCCGAGGCGTCCGGTGCCGACGGCCTGCCTGCCGGGCCCGGCGGCGTGCCATGCGGAACTGTCGGACTGCTTGAGCCCGGTGCAGTGCCGCCCGAATCCAACGTGCCGCCCGAATCCAACGTGCCGCCCGGGTTCTCCGCCGACGGACCGCCCGAATTCACCAGGCCGCCCGAATCCGCCGGGGCACTCGGGTCCGCCTGGCCGCCGGGACCCGACGAACCGCCCGGAGGCCTGCCCATGCTCGCCTGCAGGGCGGCGATTCGGTCGGTCAGATCGGCGACCTGGCGTTGCAGCGCGGCGACTTGCTGGCGGGTGGCCGCTTCCTCTTCGGCGGTCTCCTCGGCGACCCGGCTGACGATCCAGGATGCGAGCGTCGCCGTGACGGTGCCGATCACGGCGATCCCGGCGATCATGAGGAGGGCGGCGACGGTGCGTCCGGTTCCCGTCGTGGGGATGTGGTCGCCGTAGCCGACCGAGGTGATGGTGACGAATGCCCACCACAGGGCCTTGGGGAAGCTCGTGATCGTCGCCCCGGGCGCGTGCTTCTCCGCGTCGAGCGTCGCCAGAGCCCCCACGTAGGTCAGCAGGATCGCCGCTCCCGCCGTGTACACGGCGATCCGCCCGCGCAGGGCAAGGCCCGCGGTCCGCTGCAGGACGCTGATCGGGGTGGCCAGGCGCAGGAGGCGCAGGGGTCGGAGCAGGGGAAGGGCGACGACGGCCAGGTCGAGCAGGTGGTGGGCGAACCAGCGTCCCCGATCGGGGGCCAGGCGGAGCCGGACGGCGTAGTCGGCGGCGAAGACGGCCCACACGATGTCGATAGCGGTCTCCGCCGCGAGATGGTCGCGTCCGCGCAGGTCCCCGATCACCTCCACCGAGTAGACGGCCAGGAACAGGACCGCGGCGAAGGTCAGCGGCCACTCGGTGATCCGCTCCCACCGGGCGATCCGCGATTCCGGCGCCTGCGCCAGGCCGCGGGAGGTTGCCGCACAGGAGGGATCCTCCGGTCGGGTTCCGCCGGAGGGTGCCCCTGCCGGGGCCCGGGAGGATGCCGCAGATCGCATGCCACTCACACTCGGATTCTAACCGGCATGCGGCATTCAAGAGTGCGACGCAGCTTCGAGCTTTCGGAGCCGAATTGCGGCCGCTTTGTCAGTGTGTCCTCACTTTTCTCCGTTCGGCTTGAGGGAAAAGAACAACCGTTTCTCCGGACCCTTTACCGTGAAATTGTTTTAAACAGACGAATTAGGAATAAAAGATGCAAGATCGTTCAACATATTCGTTGCTTCAATCATAATTTGACTAATATAATCTTTTTTTGTTGTATTACCAATTTGTTTGTCAATATAGCCTTGACCGCTTTCTCCAGATGCATGTGCCGCACCTTTAGAACGTATTTTTTGAATCTTTTTCAGAAGAGAAATGTTGCGATCGGTATTTGGATATTTATGTTTTTCTAAAAATCTCCGCAATTTATCGATGCCTTTTTCATTTTTGATTGGCTGCAAATCAGCACCAATATCTTCTTCATTCAGAAGATCCACCAATAAAATTGCTAAACTCAATATTTGTTGTTCAAACTCGATGTTGGTGTCTTTAAGTGGAATACGGACTCGATTCAAATTCTCTCCCTCGCGTTCAGTACGTTTACGGTAAAGATGCCATCCTCAATTCTTGTGCCACGCTTCTTGCAGATTTCGGTAGGCGGATTTGAAACAATGTTCAGGATTCTTGCTTTCAATGATTTGCGCCAAAAAAGAACGACGAAAAGCTATATCGCTCATAGTTCGAGTTGGTGGAATATTATATGCGAGCCAATGGGGGCGATGTCTGCTGGGAATATGGCGACCAATATCACCAAGAAATACCGAAACGACGTCGGAACTTTCGTTATCAATATGGACAGTCCACATATTGCCACAAGACAAATATCCATCAGCGACATTGTAAAGCTTAGGATCATCGTAATAACGCTGAAGTACCTCTGCCTTAAAAAAGACAGGTGTCAGATAGCTTGGTACAGTGGAAACTTTGATAAAGTCATTGGTTAGCTTCTCTGGATTGCACGTGTATTTTATTTGTTGGCCGTTGCTATCTTCCTTTATAATAAACTCTGGATAATCAAAAACTTCATCCCATGGCCAAATACCGCATTTATTCCGAGACGGTGGTGGAAGAATACGTTTTACGAGAACTCTCGAACTTACACCTTTACTTTTAATTCCATCGCCTAATTCGCGTAAATAAGAGTAAAGTTCTTTCTTCTCTTTTGTTCTGAGTTCAGAAAAATCTTCTTTTGTTTTATCGCAACTAATATCAACATGCGCATCGGTGAACAGCACAACGTCGAGTTGACGAGCAGCCTGGTAGCGTTTAAGTAACGAAGTACGTACTTCAATCTTATTGCCATCGAATCGAATGGCAATATCTTTTGAACCATCTTTTTTGATCTCAAAATAGTTACAAGTTCTTACATCACGCCAGAGATTCATTAATAAACGAAATTCCTCCGAAACGTGCATGACGCTAGGGACAACATTTCCAAAGTCTTGTTGGATTAAAAGCGGCTCGAGGCCTTCGGGACATTGTGAATATCTGACATATTCTATCGATTCATCATTATCGCTTGAAGACTGCTCAACAAATCCAGGAAGCCCATCTCCTTTTGAGAGATTCCATGCTGAACGTTCGAGAATGGTCTTTCGTTCGCTGGGATGGGTTAAAACAACGTAACGGCCAACACTATTTCCATCTTCGGTCTTCCAACTATCGCTTAGTACCGTCCAAGGGTTATCACCATTTGTTAAGCTTTCTCTGATGATTTCATCTTGTCGCAATCGCTCGACAATGCATTTAGTTTTATTTTCTCCCATTGGTTTTCATCACATCCTTTTAAATTTAAGCTATAAGGCAACTCTTAATTTGCTAGAATTATAGCAGACGCATAGAGGCTGGAATTGCAGCGATGTCCAGGTCCTTGGCTGCTAGTGAGTACATCTTCGTCAACATCGGCGAAATGAGAAATGGATCCGGAAAACTTACCAGAATGCTTCGTTAGCCGACTGTGGCGGAGGATGGGGGATTCGAACCCCCGAGGGCTTGCACCCAACACGCTTTCCAAGCGTGCGCCATAGGCCACTAGGCGAATCCTCCTGAGGCGCAAAGATTGCGCTGATCCATGGTAGCCGATGGCGCGGAATCCGGCAATCTCCGGCCTCGCTTTCGCCTGCCGTTCGGCCAGTCTCGCCTGAGCATCTGTCCGGCCTTACCCGAGCATCTGTCTGGTCTCGCTTGAGCATCCGGCCGGCATCGCCCGATCGCATGGCCGACCTCGAGTACACGTTCCGGCGGAGCAGTCCATTGACAGGATGTAGTACCTCTACTATATTCCGGACTATGACTGCTGTAGGCCTTCAGCCGGGCCCCGGGCCCGGCACTGGTCCGGGCACCGGACCCGATGCAGGCGCCGTCAAGGCCGTCGAGGTCGCCGATCTGTGCGTCGCCTACGGAGACAACCTCGTCCTCGACGGCCTGAACCTCACGGTTCTCCGGGGCGAAGTGGTCGTCCTCCTAGGCCCCAACGGTGCGGGCAAGACCACCGCGATCGAGATATTCGAAGGCCTGCGCACGCCCTCCTCCGGGAGGGTGAAGGTATTGGGCGCCACCCCGTGGGAGGCCGGCGAAGTCTGGCGGGCCAGGGTCGGGGCCGTCCTGCAGTCCTGGCGCGACCACGCGAAATGGCGGGTCGGCGAATTCCTCGACTACCTGGGCTCCTACTACCGGCCCTTCTCCACCGCCGAGGTTCCGCGCCCGTGGCCGACTCCGGACCTGCTTCGCACCGTCGGCCTGGCCGAGGAGGAGTCGAAGAGGATCGGGCAGCTGTCGGGCGGCAAACGGCGCCGTCTCGACGTCGCCGCCGGGCTCGTGGGCAGGCCGGAGATCCTCTTCCTCGACGAGCCGACCGCGGGATTCGACCCGCTGGCCCGCCGCGGCTTCCACGACATCATCCAATCCCTGGCCGACGATCGCACGACGATCCTCATGACCACCCACGACCTCGGCGAGGCAGAGGAGGTGGCCAGCCGGATCCTCATTCTGGCCGAACACCGGATCATCGCGGACGGCTCGCCGGACCAGCTGCGCCGCCTCGACTTCGGGCAGGCCGAGGTCCGCTGGTCCGACGGAGCCCAGCGGCACGTCCACGCCACACCCGACGCCACGGGCTTCCTCCGCGAGCTGCTGGCCGGGGACGGCCGCGTCGAGGATCTGGAAGTCCGGCGGGCCACGCTCGAAGACGCCTACATCGGCCTGGTCCGGCAGGCCGAAGGCGGCACAGCGACGGACGTGCAGAGGAACACGCTCGCCATACTGGACGCGGCGGGGGAAGGGAGCCTCGCGTGAATGCGAATACCCGCGTGACAACCGCCATCGGCGTGCTGCGCTGCGGCATGCGCCAGGGCCTGATCGATCTGCGCAACTCCATGACCGGCGGCACGATGGTGAGCCTGATGACGATCCCCGTCATGCTCATCGTCGTTTATTTCCTGGCCCCGGGCCAGGAGACCGACAGCGGCTTCACCCTGACGGGCATGGGATACTCCTTCCCGGGGCTGCTCGGTTTCGGCCTCGTGATAGGCGGGTTCGCCGGGGTCGCCGGCGAGATCCTCGCGGAGAAGGAGGACGGCTCGCTCGTCCGGATGAAAGCCGTCCCGAGGGGGATCACCGGATACGTCGTCGGCAAGACCTTCTACCAGTGCGTCGCCAACATGCTGTGCTTCCTCGTCAGCCTGGCCGTGGGAGCCCTCGCCCTGGGAGGCCTGGTCCCCTCCGAGCCGCTGAGATGGTTGGCGGCCTTCGGCTGGTGCGCGCTGGGCCTGGTGTGCTCCATTCCGATCGGCGCAGTGATCGGGTGCCTGATCAGCAGCTCCGTCGCCCTCGTGATCCCGATCGTTTTCCTGTACGGCCTGATGATCATATCGGGGATCTTCAGCCCGGTGGTCGGCATGGCCGGATGGGTCCAGGCGATCGCGAAGGCCTTCCCGGTCTACTGGCTGGGGCTGGGGATGCGGTCCGCCTTCCTGCCCGGGCAAGCGGTGGCGCTGGAAGCCGGGGAGTCATGGCACACCCTCGAATCCCTGGCGGTGCTCGGCGCGTGGGCGGCGGCCGGGCTGGTGCTCGCCCCGATCCTCATGCGCAAGATGATCCGCGGGGTCTCCGGGAGTTCGGTGGCCGCCGCCCGGGAGCGCTTCCTGGCCAGGGGGTACTGAGTGGCGATACACAATCGCATCGCCATGCTGCGGGCCGAGCGCGGCACGTCGCGGCGCGAACTCGCCGAAGCCCTGGGAGTCCACTACCAGACGATCGGCTACCTGGAGCGGGGCGAGTACTCGCCCTCGCTCAGCCTCGCCCTGCAGATCGCCGAATACTTCGACGTGCCCGTTGAGGTCGTGTTCTCGCTCCGGCCCTTCCCGCGGCTGGGAAGCGAGGGCTGAGCGGAAGGCTAGTCGGCTGTAAGGAGCCCGCTAGCCGGCTGTAGTGCCCGAGTGCGCTCGCGAAGGCCTCGCCTTGAGCGAAGAGGCGTAGCCGGGCTCCAGGCGCGATTCGAGGCACCCTCGCCTTACTGCGCAAAGGGCCGACAGGCTGCGCCTGCAGGCGCCGATTGCCGGCGGCCTACTCGGCGGCCAGGCCTTCCACCACTTCGGCGCCGGGCAGTTTCGCCAGGATTTCGCCGGGCATGGCCAGCTTGGAGGAGCGCAGCCCCGAGCCGATCACGGCGAAGCCTTCGACGACGCGCGCGTCGAGCAGCAGGCGCCAGTCCTCCGGCACTCCGACGGGGGTGATCCCTCCGTACTCCATCCCCGAAGCCTCCACGGCCCGTTCCTGCGGCCAGAAGGACGCCTTGCGCACGTTCAGGAGCCTCTTGATGACGTGGTTGACGTCGGCCTTCGTCGTCGCGCGGACGACGGCCGCCGCGATGCGCTCCTGCCCCTCGCGTTTGCCCGCCACGAGCACGCAGTTGCACGAGAGGCGCAGATCCATGGCGTAGCGCGCCGTCATGGCGTCGGTGTCGGCGAACTCCGGATCGATCGCGGCCACCACGGCCTGCGCCGCCAGGTCCGGCTCGCGCTCCGCGACGGCCGTGAGGGACGCGGCCACCGGGACGGCCAGAAGATCGAGATTGTCGAGGGCGCCGAGCCAATCCGCCGTGCCCATGCCAGGGATGTCGATGCTCATGCCCCCACTCTAGGACGCAGACGCGTGACGCGGAGCCGAATGTCCGCTGGCCGGCAGAACCAGGCCGCGGAGGGACCGGTGCGGCTGGCGGGCCGCTGGCCGGTCGGGTAATCTGGACGTGGCTTCCCACGCGGCGTCATCCCGCAAAACTCCCCCAGGGCTGGAAGGCAGCAAGGGTATGCGGGCTCTGGCGGGTGCGTGGGGAGTCCTTCATTCCGCCCAATGCGGAGGCGACTGAGTCTTGAGCGGGCGCACAGGAAATCCGGAGAGGCGAAGAGACCCGGGCAGGATGCCGGCCAATGCGGAGAGGCGATTTGATCTGAACGGGAACCGCGCTGCCGGGAGGGCGTTGAGGCTCGGAGGTCTGGCGGCGCTTCAAGCCGAGCGAAGGTCGATGCAGAGGCTGAAGCCGGCGGCAGGGGCAGACTCGGCAGGCGCGACAGCCCGAGGTCCGGCAGGTCTGCAAGCCCCGGGGACTTCGCAGCCCCGAGTCGGGCGGGGAAGTCCGGGCGGCCGGGTGACCAGCGGGACCGCAGCTTCGGGGGGCTGCCCGTTTTGCGCGCCCTCGGGCCCGCGCCTCACTTCATCTTTGCGAGTTGGACGTAGCTGTTCGTGTCGGTCGTGATGAACTCGCCCTTGCGCAGCTCGATTGTGGCGGTGTTCTCGTTTCGGGTGCGGCCGATGTTCGTGAACCAGTAGGTGATAGCGGCCGAGCTGGCGACCATGACGTCGTAATACCCCCGCTCAGTCACGGTCACCTCGTAGGTTCCCTCCGGTATGTCGCTGCCGACCAGCAGCGAGGAGCGCGTCAGCTTTGCGACGTCGGCCTTCGGCTTGTCCGCGGGCACGAGCTGAAGCACCGGCTCGCCCCTGCCCTGCTGGTGATAGGTGGCGCCGGCGTTCACCGCCTTCGCGTCGACGTTCACGCTCTGCCCGCTCACCAGATGGACGTCGGCGAGGTTCTCGCGGGGGATCGGCGAGCGGTCCGAGTTCTCCACAAGGATCCTTCCCAGCGCCTGGCTCCTGTCCTTGTGCATCGTGAACGTCAGGCTGGCCAGCTGTTCGGGCGCCACCGCCCGGATCTTGTAATAGCCGGACGGGATCTGATTGCCCACCCTGTAGGTGTCCTTGGCGTTGAGGGGGATCGGCGAGCCGGCCGCCCTCTTGGGCGCGGTGTCCTTCCAGCCGGGCGAGGAGGGCGACGCCGTCGCGTCCGCGGCCTTGGCGAGCGTCAACTTCGCCGTCGGCGCGGAGCTCGGGTCCCCCGCGATCGGGTTGTAGGCGAGGACGTCGCCGTCGTCAAACCTCTGCCTGACGGGGGCCTCGTCCTTGCGCCCCAGCACCCCGCGGAACGTGCGCGAGCCGTCGGCCCTGTAGATCCTCGTCATGGACGGGGCGGAGGCCTTGACCTTGTAGCTGCCCGCGGGGAAATCGACGCCGGCCACCCACTCGCCGGGGACGGAAATGTCGTCGTGCTTGGAAGTCATCTGGGGTCTGAACAGCAGCTTGGCCCCGCCCTTGACGTTCACGGTGATGCGTTCGTCTTCGGAGATGTCCATGGTGTAGGCCGCCACATTCGGCGCGGACACCGCCGTCTGGGGTATTTCGAAGTTCTGCGAGTAGAAGGGCCGGGCCTCGGAGACGTCCGGGCGGGAGTCCAAAACGTTGATCGGCTCCTGGGGGCTGCCGCTGACGAAGATTCCGTACCTTCCCGGCGGAATGTCGGTGCCGCCGTCGATCCTCACCGTCTTGCCGTCCTGCGGCAGGTCGAAGCTCCTCTGCCTGGCTTTCCTGTTGCTCCTGTCTTCGACTTTCATCTTCGGGCCGTCGGCCGTGGCAGACGGCGAAGGGGAGGGCTCCGGGCTCAAAGTGGCCTGAAGACCGCAGCCCGACGCTGCGCACAGTGAAGCTAAAGCCAAGGCCAAGATGCTGCGGATCCTCATTGTTTCCCTCCGATAATCGATGAACCCGTGTTGTCGCTGGTTATAATCTTGCCGCATGCCGGCGTTGACGACCATACGCGTGCGCAGGGCGCCACACTTTCTTTGCGGGGGCGCTTTCGGTTCGCTGGGCGTCAGCTTGGGAAGAACGCTCCACGAAATGTCGGAGGGCGCCCGTAGACTTATGCCGTGAGCATGGCACTGTACCGACGCTACCGTCCGCAGACCTTTCAAGAGGTCATCGGCCAAGAACACGTGACGAAGCCGATCATGGCCGCGCTGCGCGCCGATCGAACGGCCCACGCGTACCTCTTCTCGGGGCCCCGCGGATGCGGCAAGACGACGTCGGCCCGCATCCTGGCCAGGTGCCTCAACTGCGCCGAAGCGCCGACGGACACGCCCTGCGGGGTCTGCGAGTCGTGCCGCGAGCTGTCGCTGGGGGGAGGGGGAAGCCTCGACGTCGTCGAAATGGACGCGGCGAGCCACGGCGGCGTCGACGACGCCCGCGAGCTCATCGAACGCGCCGCTTTCGCCCCCGCGCGCGACAGGTACAAGATCTTCGTCATCGACGAGGCCCACATGGTCTCGAATCAGGGGTTCAACGCGCTTCTCAAACTCGTGGAGGAGCCCCCGCCGCACGTCAAGTTCGTATTTGCCACGACGGAGCCTGAAAAGGTCATCGGGACGATCCGCTCGCGCACCCACCACTACCCCTTCCGGCTCGTCCCGCCGGAGACCCTCGAAAACTACATGGCGGGCATCTGCGGCGAGGAGGGAATCGAGGTCGGCGGCGGCGTGCTGCCCCTTGTCGTGCGAGCGGGCGGGGGATCGGTGCGCGATTCGCTTTCGGTGCTCGACCAGCTCATGGGCGGCAGCGACGGCGGAGAGCTCGACTACGCCCACGCCATCGCCCTGCTCGGATACACCGACGGCTCGCTTTTGGACGACGCCGTCGAAGCCATAGCCGCCAGGGACGGATCGACCCTCTTCTCGGTTGTCGAACGCGTGGTCCAATCGGGGCACGACCCGAGGCGTTTCGTCGAGGACATGCTCCAGCGGCTCCGCGACCTCATCGTCATCGCCCTGGCGGGAGAGGGGGCCGACGACGCCCTCGTCTCCGTTCCCCGCGACCAGTATCAGCGCATGGCCAACCAGGCCGAGCATCTCGGGGCGCGGGGGGCGTCCCGCTCGGCCGACCTGACGAACGAGGCGCTCAGCGGGATGGTCGGGGCCACCTCGCCGCGGCTCCAGCTCGAACTCCTGTGCGCGCGCCTCCTCCTTCCCGGGCCCGAGGCGCCCGGCGCTTCGGCCGCGGCGGAGGACGAAGGGGGGCGCGCCGAGGGGAGCGTCGCCGGCTCCGGCGGCGACGCCGGTGAATCCCGACGCCCTGCGGGTCCGCCGGCCCGGCCGGTTTCCGCCCAGCGGCGGCAGACGCCGCAGCGCGGGAGATCGGGGCCGTTCTCTGGCCGCGGGATCTCGCCGACGTGGGCCGCGGGCGCCGACGACGGGCAGAGCGAGCCGACGCGCTCGCGAGCGCCGCAACGCGACGAACCGCGCGCCGCGGGCGGGAACGAAGCGACTGCGCAAGAAGGGAAGAAGGCGGCGGAAAACGGCGTCCCGCCGATGCGCGAGAGCGCCGGCGTCCGCGAGGGCGCGCAGTCGGCGAGCGGCGACGCGGCAATCGTCCGCCAGCGCTGGGCCGAGGTCGCGGCCGCCGTCGCCCGCTCGTCGAAATCGACGGCCGCGCTCATCGACGAACGCAATGCGATGGTCGCCGGGATCCGAGACGGAGTGCTCGGCCTCCAATTCCGCACGGCGGGGCTCGCCACGACCTTCAACGATCGCGATCATGCGCGCCGCGTGGCCTCCGCCCTCCACGACGTTCTGGGGTTGGACTTGCGCGTACGCGGCCTCGTGGGCGGTGATGCAGGCCCAAAAGCGCCTCCCGCCCGTAGCCGGGCGGAGCGACCGGAGCCGGCCCGCCGTCCGACGCCCCAAGCCTCGCCGCGTCCGCAGCCCGCGGCGGCGCAAGCTCCTCCTCATTCGATGTCCGCGGCGTCGCAAGCCTCGTCTCCTCGCATGTCTGCGGCGCCGCAAGAATCGCCGTCCGGCAATGTGCCTGCGAAGAGGGGCGAGTTTGAAGACGGCGACGTCGCCCGGACGGCGGCCAGAGGGCGCGAACGGGAGGCGAAAGCGGGAAAAACGGGTCCCGCGTCCGCCGAACCGAGCCTGAAGCCCCCGGAATCGGAGAGCCCGGCCGCCTCGGAGACGCGGGGCCCGGACGTCCCGGAAACTGGTCGCGGAACACGGAAACCAGAGCCGCGGGCCGCGAAAACAGAAACAGAACGGAGCGCTGAGAAAACGCGGCCGATCGAAGGCGAGTGGCGGCCCTCGCCGGACATGGAGGAGCGCGGCCTCGTTCTTTCTTCCGACCGAGTCGAGATTCCCAAAGGCCCTCGGCCGACCAGAGATCAGCTCGTTTCCGCGCTCCGAGAGCTCGAATCCGAGCAGGCGGCGCGCGCTTCCGAGCGTCCGGCGGACGCCTCAAGCCTTGAGACCCAAGAGCCTTCGCCTGGCGGCAAAGTCTCGGCGTCAGAGGAAAGTACGCCCAGATCGCCCATGCCCGAGGCGGCGCCCGTTGAACCCGCCCCCGCGGCGCCTCAGTCTGCCTCGACGGCGCCCCCCGAATCTGCATCGACCGTGCGCGCCAAAACCGCCCAGGGAAGCGACGCCTTCGGCGGTCTGCCTGAGCCGGTCGAGCTCGACGACGAACCGGACCCGTATTTCCCCGTTCCCGAGCCGCAGCCCTTTGGCGGCGTCGCCGCTGACGGTCGAGGGAGCGAGGACCCGGCCGGAGTTCTCGCTCAATTGCTCGACGGCGACGGCCGCGGCGCCAAGAAGGCCGCGTCTGCTTCCGGCGCCGCGCCGTCCGAATCCGACGAGGTTCCTTTCTACGAGCAGCGCATGCCTGTTCCGCAGCGTCCGCGAGGCGCCGAGGGACAGGCGGGGTCGGACGAACGCGCGAAACGCCCGGAGCGGCGCATGCCTGTTCCGCAGCGTCCGCGAGGCGCCGGCGCCTCGCCGCGCGGGGCGGCGTCGATCTCAGAGCGGATCATGGCCGCGCACGGGCAAGAGCGGCAGAAACCGCGAGCCAAAAGCGCCGCAGTCGACGACGGCGAAAGCGACGTCAGCCTGTCCGACCCCACGATCTCCCAATCGAAGCTGGTCGGCCTCGACGTCGTCCTCTCGACGTTCGACGGCACGATCATCGAAGAAACAGCCCGCACTGACGGAGGGAACTGATGGCTGGAGTGTACGACGGCGCCGTTCAGGAGCTCATCGACGAACTGGGCCGATTGCCCGGCGTCGGGCCGAAAAGCGCCCAGCGCATAGCCTTCCACGTCCTCGCGGAGGACCCCGAGGAAGTCAAAGCCCTCGCGTCCGCGCTGCTGCGCGTGAAGGAAAAGGTGCGGTTCTGCGAGATATGCGGAAACGTCACGGAGGCCGAAGTGTGCTCGATCTGCTCCGACCCGCGCAGAATGGACTCGGTCATATGCGTGGTCGAAGAGTCGAAAGACATCGTCGCCATCGAGAGAACCCGCGAGTACCGCGGGCGCTACCACGTGCTCGGCGGATCGATCAATCCAATCCAGGGGGTGGGGCCGGACGACCTGCGCATCCGCGAACTCATCTCGCGGCTGAGCGACGGCGCCGTCGCCGAAGTCATCATCGCCACCGACCCCAACATCGAAGGCGAGGCGACGGCCGCGTACCTCATTCGAATCCTTTCGTCCATCGGCGTGGCTGTCTCCAGACTCGCCTCCGGCCTGCCCGTGGGCGGAGACCTAGAATACGCCGACGAAATCACGCTCTCCCGAGCCTTCGAAGGAAGACAGCGGATTCTGGCCCAGGCTGCGCCCGGCGGCCCCGCTGCGGACGCCCGTCCGGCGTCGCTCGGCCCGGCCTCGCATGCAGAAGCGGCGCCGGCTCCGACGGCCCCCGCTGAGGCGGGGCCCGGCACGGCGTCTCCGGGGCGGTAAACGACGATTTTCCAGGGGACGAAAGGCGCGAAGGAACCGAGACAAAGGCAATAGTGTGACGAATGCCCGCGTTCAAATTTGAGAATCTGTAGTAGGCCGGCGGCTGCGCGCAGCTAACATAACGGAGACTGAAGGAGTAACACGTGGCTTTAATCGTGCAGAAGTTCGGCGGCTCGTCCGTTTCGGACGCGACCAGCGTCAAACGCGTCGCACAGAGGATAGTCGACACGAAGAACGCGGGGAACGACGTCGTCGTGGTCGTCTCCGCGATGGGCGACACCACCGACGAGCTCATCGACCTCGCCAACGCCATAGCGCCGGACGCTCCCGCCCGCGAGATGGACATCCTGCTCACGGCCGGTGAGCGCATCTCCATGGCACTCCTGTCGATGGCTGTGAACTCGCTCGGAGTCGGCGCCCACGCCTTCACCGGCCAGCAGGCGGGCCTGCGCACCGACGCCCACTACGGCAAGGCCTCGATCGTCGGCGTCGTCCCGGAGCGGATCGCACGAACGATCAAATCCGGCGCCGTCGCGATCGTCGCCGGGTTCCAGGGGGTCAACGACCGCAACGACGTCACCACCCTTGGGCGCGGAGGGTCCGACACCACGGCAGTCGCGCTCGCGGCGGCCCTGCGCGCGGACGTGTGCGAGATCTACACCGACGTCGACGGCGTGTTCTCCGCGGACCCGCGAATCGTCCCCGCGGCCAGGCAGCTGCCCTACATGACCCACGAGGAAACCCTCGAACTGGCCGCCCACGGCGCGAAGGTGCTCCACCTGCGAGCCGTCGAATTCGCTCGAAAGTTCAACGTGCCCCTGCACGTGCGATCGTCATTCTCAAACAAGGAAGGCACCTGGATCGTGGACGAGAAAACTCTGAAGAACAAGGCCATGGAAGCGCCCGTCGTCGCCGGCGTCGCCCACGACCGCTCCCAAGGGAAGGTCACGATCACGCGCGTGCCCAACGTTCCCGGGATGGCGTCGAAGATCTTCGCCATCGTGGCGGGAATCGACGGCAACATCGACATGATCGTCCAAAACACGGCCGTCGCCGCGCCCGACGTCTCGAATCTGAGCTTCACCCTCCCCAAGGCGGAGGTCGCCGCAGTGGTCGAGGCGCTGAAGAGCCACCGCGCGGAGCTCGGCTTCGGCGAGATCCGCGTGGCTGAAGACATCGGCATCCTGTCCGTCGTGGGCGCCGGAATGCGGTCCCACTCGGGCATTTCGGCCAAGCTCTTCGCCACGTTGGGCGACTTGGGCATCAACGCCGACATGATCGCCACCTCGGAGATCCGAGTCTCCGTGGTGGTCGACCCTGAGCGCCTCGACGAGGCCGCTCGCGCGGTCCACACAGCTTTCGGCCTCGACAGCGAGTCTGAGGCCGTCGTATACGGAGGCACTGGAAGATGACAACCCTCGCAGTCGTTGGAGCGACCGGCCAGGTAGGCCGCGTCATGCGCACGCTTCTCGAGGAGAGGAACGTCGACGTCGACGACGTCCGCTTCTTCGCCTCAGCCCGATCCGCGGGAAAAGCGCTCCCCTTCCGGGGCAAGGACGTCGTGGTCGAGGACGTGGCGACCGCCGACCTTTCCGGGATCGACGTCGCCGTGTTCTCCGCGGGCGGCGGCACGTCCCTCGAATACGCTCCGAAGTTCGCGGCCGCCGGCGCAGTGGTGGTCGACAACTCCTCGGCGTGGCGCAAGGACCCCGACGTTCCGCTCGTCGTCTCCGAGGTCAACCCGCACGCGATCAAGGACCGCCCGAAGGGGATCGTCGCCAACCCCAATTGCACCACCATGGCGGCGATGCCGGTGCTCAAGCCGCTTCACGACAAGTACGGGCTGACCCGCCTCGTCGTCTCCTCCTACCAGGCCGTCTCCGGCTCCGGGCTCGCCGGAGTCAAGGAACTCGAAGGGCAGGTTCGCTCGGCGGTTGAGCAGGACGTCGCCAAGCTCGCCGTCGACGGGTCCGCGGTGGACCTTCCCGAGCCCTCCGTTTACGTCGCGCCCATCGTCTTCGACGTGGTCGCCCTCGCCGGCAAGATCGTCGACGACGGGTCCGAGGAGACCGACGAGGAGCAAAAGCTCCGCAACGAATCCCGCAAAATCCTCGAGGCGCCCGATCTGGCCGTCTCGGGCACGTGCGTGCGCGTCCCGGTGTTCTCGGGCCACGGCCTGGCCGTCAACGCTGAGTTTGCGAAGCCCGTGACGCCCGACGAAGCCAGGGCGATCCTCGCGGACGCCCCAGGGGTTGAGCTCGACGACGTGCCGACGCCGCTGCGCGCCGCCGGCACGGATCCCTGTTACGTGGGCCGGATTCGCACCGACCAGTCTGTGCCCGACGGCCGAGGCCTGGCCATGTTCATCGTGGGCGACAACCTGCGCAAGGGCGCGGCCCTCAACGCCATCCAGCTGGCCGAGATCGTCCTCGCCGAGCTGAAAAGCTCATAGTCGCGGGGCCGCCATCGCGCAAGAAGACCAATCGCGTAAAGCGGGGGTGGGACGGCCTTTGAGGCCGTCCCACCCCCGCTGCGTTCAACTGCTCAACCGGAGCGTTCGCTCGGCCGGGCAACGCGGTTTACGAGTCGTACTTGTCTTCGTCGAATTCGTCGTCGAACTCATCTTCGTCGCCCGATTCCACGGAGGGAGCGCTGTCTCCCGTGATGGGGCTGTCGCCGGTGATCGGGCTATCGCCGGTGATGGGGCTGGCGCTGGTGATCGGCGTCGCCCCGCTGACCACGATGTAGGAGCGCTCGTCGCGTTGATGGCGCAAGACGTTGTCGATGAAGCTCGCAATCGCCTCGTCCATGGGGATGTCGCGGCCCGCCTGCTCCGAGATGTACCAGCGGTGGTCGAGGAACTGGTGGAACAGCTCTGCCGGCTCGAGCTTGCCCTTGAGCTCGCGCGGCACCGCGTTGATCATCGGTTCGAACACGTTCGTCATCCAGTCGTGCGCGGCTATCGGGAGCGACGAGCTCTTGTTAGCCGCCACGCGGTACTGCTCAATGTCCTGAATGAGCCGCCTCGCCTGGTTCTCCTGAACGTCCATGCCGGTCAGGCGGATGATCTTGCGCGAGAAGTGCCCCGCGTCCACCACCTTCGGCTGAATCCGAATCCTCCGGCCGTCCTCGTCGGCGACGATTTGAAGCTCGTCGACGTCGAAGCCCAGCTCGTTCAAGCGCTTGACGTGCTCGTTCACCCGCCACTTTTCGTCCGTGAAGAAGGTGGTCTCTCCGGTGAGGGCGTCCCACAGGGTCGTGTACTGTGCGACCAGCCGGTTCCCGATGTCAATCGTGTCGTAATCCTCGGAGAGGTGGCCCGCGGCCTGCAGATCCATGAGCTCGCCGATGATGTTCGTGCGCGCCACGTCGATGTCGTACAGCCGCTTGCCCTGGGTGATCCCGTCGTAGACCTCGCCCGTCTCGGCGTCGACGAGGTATGCGGCGAACTCCCCGGCGTCGCGCCGGAACAGCGCATTGGAAAGGGAAACGTCGCCCCAGAAGAATCCGAGAAGGTGAAGCCGCACGAGCAGAACCGAAAGGGCTCGGATGAGCCTGTCGACCGTCTCCGGGCGCTGATACTGGCCGAACAAAGCGCGGTAGGGAAGCGAGTACGGCAGATGCTCCGAAACGAAGACCGAGTTGAGCGGGTGGCCCGAACGGGTCGTCCTCCCGGTGATGACGGCTACCGGCTCGACGCAGGGCGCGTCGAGGCGCTGAAGCGTGCGCAGCATCTGGTACTCGTGATGGGCCGCCGAATCGCCGATCTCCTTAATGGCCAGAATGCGCCCGTCCAGGTGGACGAATCGCACGACGTGGCGGGAAATGCCCTGAGGAAGCGCAGCCACAATGCTGTCCGGCCACCGGCTCAACGGCTTGTCCCAAGGAAGGTCGAGAAGGGCCGCATCGGGCTTGGCCGCGGTGATCCGCAGCGAGGAGCTCACCGGCCTCGCCTTCTTGGAGGCCTTCGAGCGTCTCGTCGGCTTTGACGATACCCGTTCCTTCTTTGGAACAGGTTTGAGTTGTTGAATTGAATTATCCATGATATTTGCGCGTATTGGTTATATTTTACGTGATCTCCTCGTCTGTTGAGGCGCCTCTATGTGAATATGGGGTACGCCCAACGGGCGAGCAGATGTCTTCTCTCCTTCCGTAGCCCCGCCTGGAAACGGCAAGGGCCGGGGCGTGTTCTTCCAGCCCCGGCCCCGAACGCCATCAGTTGACCCGTTCTCCAGTGCTGGCAGAGAAGAAGTGAATCCGATCCGGGTTCGGCTCCACGAGGATCACTTCCCCGGGAGCTGGAACTCTATCAGGCTCGATGCGAATCGTCACGAGGTCTGAACCGTCGCCGGAGCCGAACTCCTCGATTTCGCGATCGGAGCCGACCACGTGGCCGTAGACGTAAGCGTCCGATCCGAGCTCCTCGACGAGCGTCACCTTGAGCGGTATCTTGCCCAGCGGGGCGCCCTCATCGGGGTTCGGCGTGTACGTCTCGTCTGAGTTCCACGAAAGGGCCTCGGGTCGGAAGCCGACGACGATCTGCCCGTTGTCTTCGCGGGTGAGGGAGTTTGCCACGCTCGACGGAACGGGGAGGGAAGAGTCGCCGTAGACGGCGGCGTTGCCGACGATGCGCCAGCGTCCCAGGTTCATGGCGGGGGAGCCGATGAAGCCGGCGACGAAGGCGTTGGCGGGCGAGGAGTACATCTCGTTCGGCATGCCCACCTGCTGGAGCAGGCCGTCCTTGAGCACGGCGATCCGGTCGCCCATCGTCAGAGCCTCGGTCTGGTCGTGGGTCACGTACACGGTGGTGATTCCCAGCCGCTTTTGGAGCGATGCGATCTGGGTGCGGGTTTGGACGCGGAGCTTCGCATCCAGGTTCGACAGCGGTTCGTCCATAAGGAAGACCCGCGGTTCGCGCACGATTGCGCGGCCCATCGCCACGCGCTGGCGCTGCCCGCCGGAGAGCGCCTTCGGCTTCCGGTCGAGATAGGGCTCGAGGTCGAGGATCTTGGCGGCGTCGACCACGCGTTGGCGAATCTTCTCGCGCGGCACGCCTTGGATCTTGAGGGCGAAGCCCATGTTGTCCGCCACGGTCATGTGGGGATAGAGGGCGTAGTTCTGGAACACCATGGCGATGTCCCGGTCCTTCGGCGGAACGTAGGTGACGTCGTCGTCGCCGATGTAGATGGTTCCGTCGTCCACTTGCTCCAAGCCTGCGAGCATGCGCAGCGAGGTGGACTTGCCGCACCCCGAAGGCCCGACCAGAACCAGGAACTCTCCGTCGTTGATGTCCAGAGAGAGGTGATCGACTGCGGGCTTCTCCGAGCCCGGGTAGAGGCGAGTAGCCCCGTTAAAGGTCACAGTTGCCATATTCAAATGGTCCCTTCACCGGCAGGAACGTGCCGGACGGTCCGAGTGAAGAGTGCCAAAGTGTCGACTCTGACACAGATGCTTAGAACATCCGTGAAAATTATTACACAGAAAGCCGCTGAGCGCGCCCTCTTTTTGGGCAGAAATGTGTAGCAGAACGCAGAATCGCGAAATCCCAACGCAAATCTGCCTTTTGGCGATTCGTGCACAGCATGCTCAGGGAGCGTAACGAGCGCGCATGGGGCGTCCTTCGATAGCGTAGAGGTGTGCGTAGGCAGATGAACATTGGCGGGTACAGGCTCATCAAGCGAATCGGCGCGGGCGGCATGTCCACCGTCTTCGAGGCGGAGGACGGCGCCGGGGTCCGCGTCGCCCTCAAGCTTTTGCATCCGGCCCTCGTGGTGGACTACTCGGGCAGGGAGCGCCTTCGCCGGGAAGTCGCGATGCTCCAGAAGGTGCGCGGCCGTTACGTCGCCGAGGTCTTGGACGCCGAGACCGACGCCGACGAGGCCTTTATTGTGACGGAACTCATAGACGGGCCGACGTTGGAGCAAGACGTCGTCGATTCGGGGGTGTTCGAAGGGGAGGACTTGGTCGAGCTCGCCGAGCATCTCCGCCAGGCGGTCGAGGCGATCCACGAGGCGGGGGTCCTCCACCGAGACCTCAAGCCGTCCAACGTCATGCTGGGCCCGGACGGGCCCGTGCTCATAGACTTCGGAATCGCGCAGGTCGACGAGGATTCGCGCCTGACAGTGCCCGGCTCGGTCGCGCACACGCCGGGGTACTGCGACCCGCGTGTCATCAACGGCGCCAACCCGGACGAAACCGCGGACTGGTGGGCGCTGGCCGCCGTCCTCGCCTTCGCCGCCACGGGCCGGGCGCCCTTCGGCAAGGGCAACCCGCAGGCGATCATGCGCAGGGTTTTCGAGGGGGTGCCGGACATCGTCGGCATCCAGGGTCCGGTGGCGGCCGCCTTCGTGCGCGCTCTCGCGCCGGACATCGAGGATCGGATCGGGATCGACGAGCTCGTCGCGGTGCTCAAGACCGGCCGGTTCGACGACGCCTCTTCCGGGCCGAACTCGGCCTTCGCCGGCATCGCGGGGGTGATGGGGGGAGTCGGCGGCCTCGCCGGGGCCGCGGGCTCCGCAATGAGGGAGGGGGACACCTTCGAGCCCCTCGTCACGGGCGAAACGGCCTCGCGAGGCGTCGGCGCCGCTGAGGAGCTTCGGGCTCCCGGCGCTTTCGGCGACGGGTACGGCCAGTACGGCGACGCAGACTATGACGCCCATCGGGGCGACGACGCCTACGGACGGGACAAGGGCTTAGGGTGGGACGAGGGCCCGGAAACCGCCCTCCGGATGCGGCGAGCCCAACTGGGAGGGCCGGCAACGGAAATCCTCGGAGCGCCCGGACCCGGCGGGGGGCGGACTGAGATCCTTCCGGCCGGCGACGCTGATTTCGGCGGCGGGCGGACCGAGATCCTTCCGGCGGGCGACGCTGATTTCGGCGGCGGGCGAACCGAGATCCTTCCCGCAGGGGACGCTGATTTCGGCGGTGGGCGG
>ERZ773099.558-NODE-558-length-31262-cov-6.874611_pt1 | contig 31262 bp, 6 predicted proteins | sample MGYA00511120_ERZ773099 | MGnify/ENA primary metagenome ERZ773099 (study PRJEB29015, sample SAMEA2738012) | human oral metagenome | biome: human oral; feature: human-associated habitat; material: dental | place: China | collected 2104 ... | reverse complement strand
CGCCGTCGCCCCACTTGCGCCCCGTATAGTAGTCATAGTAGCGCGCGCGTTTCTCGTTCTCGCGATTCAGCTCCTTGAGCGTCTTGCCCTCGTAGACCGTGCGCCCGCGCTCCTCGCGGTAGTCGTCGTCCGCACAAACGAAGACGGAAAATACATCGTCGCGCTTTCGGAGCGCATAGTCCGCGCAACGTCCAAGGAAGATGCAGGGACCGTCGGCGGCGAGCTTGCGCACAACGTTCGACTCCGCCATAAACATCCCCTGGCTCGACTCCCCCATCGCCATGCCGAATGAGTGAAACGGGATGAAGCGCGAGGACAGTGGCTTCACTGTATTCTCAAACTCAAGCAGCTCCTTCTCATGCAGATCGTTGATGCCAAGCTTCGCCGCGGCAAGATGCACGATCTGACGATCGTAGAGATGAACGCCCAGCTTCTCCGCGAGCAGCCCGGCAAGCTCCCGTCCGCCGCAGCCATATTGGCGGCTGATGGTGAGAATGAATTTTTTCTCCTCCATGTGACTTCCTCCTTCATCATTGGGAAACGACTATGCGTCTCCCGTAAAAAACTTGAAAATAATAGGAGCGGAAAATAAAGTAAACGTTTTCTTTCTTACGCTTCCCATTATACTCTATGGATTTTAAAAAAGCAAACGTTTTCTTTTTGGTTTGCACGATTTTTATTACCAGTGTAAATTTCCTCTCTCTATGCGGTAAATCATATTCCGGCAAATTGGAAGAAACTTTGGAAGACCTGCCGTATTTTTATGACACAAAAAATATTTTGTGCTAAAATGAGTCTGATATTCCTTCTCTTGAAGGAGCAGTCTGCATTGGGAGGCAATAACAATGAAAAAAAATTATTATCTGATTCTTGGCTTGGCTGTCGGCATGGTCATCTGCCTTGTGACGGGCACCTTCATGTATCTCCATGTCTTCGCCGACGGCCCCGCTAAGATCGTCAACAAGAACATTCATATCTATGTTTCATATCTCCTGACCATCGGCGTCATTTTTCACCTCGCATGGAACAGGAAGTGGCTTTGCGGCACAACAAAGGAAATATTCGGCAAGAAAGAGCACAAATAACCTCGGCAGATGCAAAGGAACCGGATACAAAGCCCTGCGGCTTCGCATCCGGTTCCTTTTTTATTCCTTAATTCGTCTTTATCCTGTAAATCAAAACGCCCAGTTTACTCCTACGCTGCCCGAGAATCCTTCGCGCTTGCCCTGCCAGCCGCTGAGATTGACGTCGTAGCTGACGCGGCTCTTCTTCGGCGTAAAGCGATAGCCAAGTTCGAGCATGGCGCTCGCGCCCTTGAGCGACGGGCTTGGCGTCGCCATGCCCTGATAGGTGGCTCGCGCCTCGCCGTTGAATTCATATTCCCAGGCAAGACCCGCATAGAATCTTCCTTCGTCGCTCATGTCGTGCGTGTAGCGAGCGCCGAGGCGCAGGCGGTGCGAGTTGACGGCATCGAAATCGTAGTCCTCACCTGTCGAGAGCTTGCCGCTCGTGCCGTTCTGGTGCGAGAAGAAGTACTTGATGTACGTTTCGAGCACATCGCCCGGTTTTAGTCTCGTCTCCTTTCCTACTCCCAGATGGATTGCATAGTAGGGGTTCGAGATGTCGTAGCTCGTGGTCTTCCCCGAGACGTCTCCCGCATAGTCGCTCTTGATCTGTCCGCCGCGAACGCTCCCTTCGAGGTAGAGGCCGCTCTTCAGATCCTGCCTTGCGAGGACGCCGGCACCGATGTAGCTGACCTTGCCGTTGCCGTGCGTGCCCGCCGCATCCTCAAGGTAGGAGTCGTAGCTCGCCCTGCCGTATTCGACGAACGGCCCGAAGGTCAGCGTGCTGTCCTTGCCCTCGTGCTTGCGTGCGAAGCCGACGTTCAGCATGTAGCCGCGCGTATCGACATAGGATCCCGAATGGATGCGCATGGAGGAGCCTCCTTGCGCCGCCCATGCCGTGTACGCGCCCGTCTGCACGTTCGCTGCAGATGCCGCCTTCGCGCTCGGCGCCTTGTTCGTCGCCATGGGAGCGGCCTCGACCTGAGCGTTGGCGTTGGCGGCTGCTGCCGCTTCGACGGCGGAGGCGACGCCCGCATCGGCGAGCATCGTCATGCCGCCGCCCAAAACATCCGTCGCCGTCGTTCTCGTCTCTGCGAGGGACTTCGTCGCACCCTTCATCTCCACGCTCTCGACGGCAGCAATCAATTCGTCCGCGCCCTTCTTCTGCACGCGGAACTTGTAGTCGAGCGACACGCCCTGCGTACCCGTGACCTCGCCCTTGATCTTCTCGTCCGTCGTCAGTGTGCCGCCTTCAGCGACCTTCATGAGACTGAAGACATCTTCACGCTTGAGCGCCTTGGCTGCGCCCGAGAGGTCGAGGTCGACGTTCAGACCTTTGATGTCCTTGTCCTTGACGCCGAGCTTGAGCATCGTCGTCATGGAGGATTTCGCCCCTTCGGGCAGGTAGAACTTGAGGTTCTGCACGCCATTGAAGTCGCCGATCTCCGTGCCTGCAGCGCGAATGGCGAGGACATTCGCCTTGCCGGATGCCGCCGTACCGCCCGTGACCGTGCCCTTGATCTTCGTGCCGAAGAGGTTGATGATATTGCCGTCAGTCTTCTTGCCCGAGCCGCCGTAGACGTTCGCGCCGATGTTGACGGCGCTGAGATTGAGGATATTGCCCGAGGCCTCGCCATCGGCAGCATATCCGCCGTAGATTTGCGCCTGCGTATCCTTCTGCACTTCGACGGTGTTCTTCGTGGCATTTCCCGTGCCCTCGACGAAGCCGCCGTAGGCGTTTTTGAGCGTGCCGCCCGCAAGTATGAGCGTGTTGCCCGTGACCGCGCCCTTGGTGCTCAGACCGCCGTAGGCCGCTTCCGTCAGAGTGCCGCCCTTGACGGTCAGCTTGTTCTTCTGCACGGTATTGCCGACGATGGAGCGTCCGCCCCAAGCCGCCTTGTTGTCACCCGTCTCATAGACGGCATCCGCATTATTCTGGAAGCGGAAGCCGCGCACGACGACCTTTTCCGCCGCCGCGCCCTTCGCCGCATCGGCTTCCTTGGCGATCGAGTACTCGTAGTCGCCGACAGTCTTTTCCTTCGCCTTGTCATAGCTCGTGCCAAAGTCGATGCCCTTGTCATTCGCCATGAGCGAGAACAGTTCTTCACGCGCCACACCCGTGCGCGTCGCAAGGGAGGCTTCGTCAAGGCCTGCGGCTTCAACCTTCTGCCAGTCAAGCCCCGTCGTCTTCTTGCCGCCGTTGAGCGTCAAGATCGTATCGCCGGCCTTCGCCATGCTCGTGTCGAAGTGGAGTTTCTCGAAATTCTTGATGTCGCCCGCGCTCTGCGTTCCCATGACGTTCAGCGTATTTCCTGTCGCGTCGTTGCTGCCGCCATAGATCGTGCCCGTGACCGTGCCGCCCGTAAAATTCACGGTGTTGCCCGTGGTCTTGCCCAGCGTGCCGTCAGCCTTCTTGCCCGTCGACCAGCCGCCGTAGGCGTCCTTGAGCGTGCCGCCCGAGATCGTCAGCGTGTTGCCCGTCGCATCGTTGCCGAGGTGGGAGCGTCCGCCCCATGCCGCATCGTGCGCACCGTCGGCTGCCGTATACGTCGCCTCGTTGTTGCGGAAGCGATAAATCTCTGCGTTGACGGCCTTTGCCTGCGCCGCATGTGTGTCCGTGTCAAGGACAGCCTCATAGTCGCCCTTGGTCACGCCCTTGGCACCGATGGGCGCATAAGTGTCGACTCCACCCTTGCGGAAGTCGATGCCCTTTTCAGTCGCCATGAGAGTCAGACGATATGGCTCGTAGCTCTTGGCGGAGGAGGAAAACTCGCCTTCCAAAGTGATCTTCGCCCAGTCAAGCCCCTCGGTCGCAGCCGCGCCGTCGAGCGTCAGGAGCGTCGTGCCGCTCGCCATCGTATTTCTGACGTGGAAATTGACGCTCTCAAAGTTCTTGATGTTGCCGGCTGCGAGCTTTCCGCTGACATTCAAGACATTGCCTGCAGCGTCCGTGCCATTGCCGCCGTAGATCGTGCCCGTGACCTTCGCACCGTCGGCGACGTCATGGAACACGCCCTTATCATCCGTATAGCCGATGTTGACGGTGTTCTTCGTCGTCTTTCCCGTGCCGTTCGTGTAACCGCCGTAGACGTTCTTCGCCGTGCCGCCCGCGATGTTGACGATGTTCTCCGTCGCATCCGCCGCGTTCGCCGCATTGCCGACGTAGCCGCCGTAGACCTCTTCGAGCGTTCCCTTGCCCGTGCCCAAAAGGCTCACGGTGTTCTTGACCGCGCCGCCCGCAGTCCCCTCCGAGCGTCCACCCGAGACGTACTTGAGCGTCTTGCCCTCGGAGATACCCTTGAGCGTGAACTTGTTTCCTTCCACCGTATTCCCGCCGTAGGAAACGCCTGCGTAAGTCTTGGCATTGTTGTCGCCATTGTGATAAGTGACGTCGCCGTTTCGGAAGCGGTTCACGTCAATGAGAACGGCATTCGCCTCGCTCGTATTCGTGTCCGTGCGCTGGACGACCTCGTAGTCGCCGCTCACAGCATGATTCTTCGCCGCGTAGTTCGAGAATTTCAGCTTGTTCGCCGCCGTGCTCTTCATCAGCGTGATCGCGCCGAGCGTCTTATCTGCGGAGAGCTTCGACGTGTCGACCGTGACCTTGCTCCAGTCCGCCGTCTGTCCGTCGAAACCTTCTGCAAGCGTCAGCATCGTGCCGCGGCTCTTGGTGAAGGTGTCGTCAACCGTACCGCTCGACGACTTGTCCGCCGCAACGGAATTTGTCAGATAGAACGTATACTTGTCGAAGTTCTGCGCCTTCTTCGCCGCAGCATCCTTGACCGTGACGTTCAGCGTATTGCCTGCGGCATCGGCCTTATTGCCGCCATAGAGTTCTGCAACAGCAAAGTTCGTTCTCGCCGCGAGCGTCGAGGCGTCGCCCTGACGCAGGGTTGTCGGATCAGCACCGATGTTCACCGTATTGCCTGTGGTCTTGCCGCTTCCCGCCGCAAAACCGCCGTAGACCGTGCCCGTGACTGTACCGCCTGTAAGCGTGACCGTGTTGCCCGTCGCATTACCGCCGTTCGCCGCCTTCGTCACCGCGCCGCCGTAGACGTTTGCGATCGAGCCTGTTCCCGTGTCCTTGAGCGTGACCTTGTTGTTTACCGAATTTCCCATCGCGCCTGCGGTCTGTCCGCCGTAGGCAGCCGCCAGCGTCCCCGTCGCGCCCGCAAGCGTCAGCTCGTTGCCCTCGGTCGTATTGCCGAAAGCCGAATAGCCGCCGAGCGCCTCGCCCGTCGATGCCGCCGTATAGGGGACGCGGCCATCCTTGAAGCGATTGACGTCGTAGAGCACCTCCTTTGCCGTCGCCGCGTTCGTATCCGTGCGCAGCCCCGTCTCGTAGACGCCGCCGTGCACATCATAGCGTGCGGCATAGTCGCTGAACTTCAAAGAGTTGTCCGCCGCCCGCATCAAAGTGTAGGTGTTCCTGCCCTGAATCTTCGCTGCTTCCTTCTCCGTCGTGACCTTCGAGAGGTCGGCCGCGACGTTCGCCCACTTCACCATGACGTCCGAGTTGTCGGCAGTGACCTTGCCGAAGCCGCCCGCTTCCGTCAGATTCAGCAGCGGCGCCGTCTTCGTCGTATCGTCCACGATCTGGAAGTTGAACTTCTCGACGTTGCGCACCTTCTTGAGCGTCACGCCGTCCTTCGCCTTGACGTTGAGCGTATTGCCCGCGATCTTCGCGTCTGTGTTGGCGAGGACTTTGCCGCCATAGCTCGTGCCCCAGACCTCTGCACCCGAAAGATTCGCTGCATACTTGCCTGCATCATCGCCGAGGTTGATGATATTCTTGTTCGACGTGCTCGCCAAAAGGCGTGTATCGCCGCCGATGACGTAGCCCGTGACCGTGCCGCCCGTAATCGTGACGTCATTACCCGACATCGCGCCCGTCGCCGTGCGTTTGCCGCCGCCGCCGACGACTGCAGTCTGCACCGTACCGCCCTCGATGAAGACGTGGTTGCCTGTCGCACTCGCCGCATTCTCAGCATAGCCGCCGTAGACTGCGCCGAAAGTTCCGCCCTGGATCGTCGCGGTATTGTCCTCCGCCTTTGCCGTCGCCTCCGCGGAGGAAGTGTAGCCGCCAAAGACATTGGAGATTGCGCCCGTCCCCGTCTGCTCGACCGTCACGCGATTCTTCACAGCGTCGCCCTTCGCGCCCGCCGTCTTGCCGCCGTAGGCAGAAGTCAAGTTGCCCTGCACGCCCGTCACGGTCAGATGGTTGTTCGCGGTCGTATTTCCCGCATAGGAAATACCGCCGTAGATTTCGGTCGTGCCATCCGCGAGCCGTGTCGCCGGAAGCGATCCGTCATACGTCGCCTTTGCATTATTTTGGAAGCGGTTGTAGTCCAAGATAACCTTTGTCGCCGTCGCCGCATTCGTGTCCGTGCGCAGCGCCGTCTCATAGTCGCCGTTCGTCGCGGCGGTCGTCTTATTGCGTCCCGCGTAGTTCGTGAACTTCAGCCCATTTGTCGTGCCCGTGAGAAGCGTCGCCTTGCCGATGACCGTACTGCCCGAGAGCTTCGACGTATCGACATCGAGCTTCGTCCAATCAAGCAGATTGCCGCCATTAAAGCCGTTATTCTCCGTCAGCGTCAGCATCGAACCGCCGTTCTTCGCGATGTCATCATTCAAGTGGAACTTGTAGTTCTCGAATTTATCGGCGGACTTCGCCGTGATGTTCTTCGCACGGACATTGAGCGTCGCGCCCGTGCCCGAATTATTGTCGCCGTGGAGCGCCGCATTCGTAAGATTCGCCGTATACGTACCGTCCTCTGCACCGAGGTTGACGATGTTCCCCGACGTACTGCTGCCAGGACCCGCGGACTTGCCGCCGTAGACGTCGCCGCTGATCGTGCCGCCCGTAAGCGTGACGATATTCGCCGTCGCCTTGTAGCCGACACCGCCCGCGACCTCGGTGTTCACCATGCCGCCCGAAATCGTGACGGTATTCTTCTTCACCTCGCCCCCGCCGCTCGTAACCGCACCGTAGGCACTGCCCACCGTGCCGCCCGCGATGGTGACGCCGTTCTCCTCAACGAGCCCCTGTCCCTCGGACTTCGCGCCGCGCAGCGTGTCCGCTGTGCTGCTCGTGCCGCTGAACGCAACGGTATTGTTTTTGAGCGCACCCGTGCCTTTGCCTGCGCCGCCCTCGACAGCGTCAGCAGTGCCGCCCGTAAAGACGACCTTGTTGCCCGTGACGTCCGTGACGTTCGCGGCATTGTCAACATAGCCGCCGGCAACGTAGTTCGTCGACGTACCGCCCGAGAAGTTCGTGATGTTATCCTTGACCGCGCCCTTGCCGAAGGTATGTCCGCCGTAGATTTTGTTGACCGTACCCGTCTTCATATTGGCGATGTTGCCCGAGACCTCACCCGTATTGTTCTCATTCTCGGCTTCGCCCGCATACGCCTCGTCGATCGTATCGCCGGCATTCGCCATCTCGATGTTCAGCGTATTGTTTTTGACGTCACCCGTCGCCCCCTTGTTGATGCCGCCAAAAGCATACTTCGGATCGTTCGCGCCTTTCAGTCCCGTGACCGTCAGCTTGTTGCCCGTCGTCGTATGACCGTAGCGCGAAAGTCCGCCGTAGATTTCAGAGCCGGATGCACCCTGATACGCCTCTGTCGTACCGCTGTATACGACCTCGCTGTCCTTGAAGCGGCTGACCTCGAACAAGGCGGCGTTCGCTTCGTCCTTATCCGTATCCGTCACGAGGCCGAATTCATGCGTATCGGTCGCCGTGCCAATTTCCTGCGCCGCATAGTTCTGGAACTTCAGCGTATCGACAGCGTTGCTGCGCTTCATCAGTGCGATGCGCTGGATGCCGTGCAGATTCGAGACATCCGAAAGAGCCGTCCGATCGGCGGTAATTTTGTTCCAGTCGACGCCTGTACCCGTGAAATCTCCTGCATTCGTGACGGTCAGCATCGTATCGCCAAATGCAGTCGCACTGTTCAGTTTGAACTTGTAGTTCTCGAAGTTATTGACAGACTTCGCCGTGACATTCTTGGCATTGACGTTGAGCGTATTGCCCGTGACATAATCGCCTGTCCCCGTCCCGTTTCCGCTGTATTTTCCGCCATAGATATCGGCATTCGTAAGCGTTGTACCCGAGAGATCGGTATGGTCGGCATCACCGAGATTGACGGTGTTGCCCGTCGCCGTGCCATTTGTCTTCCATGACACGCCGCCGTAGATATTGCCGCTGAACGTACCGCCCGCGATCGTGACGATATTGTCGTTTGCAGCAAAGTTCTGCGCGGTATAGGCAGCATTGTTATCACCGCCCGCACCGCCATAGACATGGTCTTGGAACGTGCCGCCCGTAATCGTGACCTTGTTTCCCGTCACCGTGCCGTGCTTATCTGAATAGCCGCCATAAACTCGCTTTTTGAATGTGCCGCCCGAGATATCGACGATGTTCGCCGTCACCGTGCCAGCAGTATCCGCATAGCCGCCGTACACAGCCTTCTCAAGGGTGCTGCTGCCCGATACCGTAACCTTGTTCCCGGTCACCGTGCCGCTTGCACTGCTGTAGCCGCCGTTGACAGAGTTCTTGACCGTACTGCCCACAATCGTGACCTCGTTGCCCGAGACCATCCCGTCGCCCGTCATGTGTCCGCCGTTGACGACACCCTCGACGGTACTGTCGCTCGTAATGGAGACGATATTCCCCGTCGTCTTCCCATTTGCCCCCGAGGATTGCCCGCCCGAGATGTTTTTCTTGACCGTACCGTCCGTAAGCGTGACCTTGTTGCCGATCACGGTCGAGCTGGCTCCCCCGGTAGCGCCAGTGGCATATCCCTTCACCATGCCGCTCTCGATGCGGACTTCGTTGCCCTCGGCCGTGCCGCTGCCATCGAGCTTGCCGCCAGTGACCGACCAATCAGCATGACCCTTGACCGTGAAGATGTTGCGGTTCACAGTTCCTTTCGCCTGACCAGCATATGAGTCGTTATCAACCCAGCCGCCCTGCTCGACGGTGACGGTATTATCCTCTGCCTTGCTGTTCGCCGCTGTCGCATAGCCGCCGTACGCCGACTTCACCTTTCCCGTCGCCGTAATCGTGACATGGTTATTCGTCGAATCGCCTGCGCCCGCCGTATAGCCGCCGTAGACATTCAGATTCGTATTGTTCGTATTCGTGATCTTGATCTTGTTGTTCGTCGTCGTATTGCCGAGACTAGAATAGCCGCCATAGACCGCCGTGCCTGTGACATTGTCCGCCGTTGCGTCGGCATTTTGGAAGCGGTCGATGTCGGCGCGGATATAGGTTAAAACATTATAACCAAAACCGCCGAACGGCGGCGTGCTTACATCCGTATACATATGATACTCGAAGTCGCCGCTCGTCGCCGTGCGATCCATCACCGCATCATGATAGACCTTCAACGAACTTCCCGCACCGCCCCAGAGCATCTGCACCGTGCCGATCTTGCCGTAGCGCGTCTTGTCGTCGTTCCACTTCTCCGCATTCAGCGTGATATTGTTCCACTGAACCTGCGTATTGCCGAGTGCACTGCCCTCGGTCAGTTTGAGCATCGTATTATCCAGTATCGACGAATTATCCGTTCCGACTGTGACGCCCTTCGTGAGATTGAAGTTGTACTTCTCAAAGTTCTGCGCGCTCTTTGCTATGATTCCAGAGGCGTTGACATTGAGCGTGTTGCCTGTGACGTCGTTTGTCTTATTGCCGCCGTAGATTTTTACGCGCGTGAGATCGAACCCCGGCGCCATGGCGTTTTCGCCATCGCCGAGGTTGACCGTATTATTGATTGTCTTGCCCGAGCCTGCTGTATAGCCGCCGTAGACATTCGTGCCACTCGATTTCGTAAACTTTCCGCCCGTAATCGTCAGTGTATTGCCCGAAACGTTGGCACTGCTCGACGAACCTCCGATCACGCCGCCCGCAGCCTCATCGCCGAGGCTGCCGCCCTTGATCGTAACGGTATTGCCCGTGACTGCGCCCTTGCCTGTCGTATAGCCGCCGAAGGCATCTCCGTCCAGCGTACCATTTGTGAACGTGACAGAATTGCCCGTGACGGCCTTCGTTGCCGACGCGCCGTTATGGCCGCCGTAGATTGGACTCTTCGAATGCCCATTATTAAATATTACATGATTGTTCGTAACCGCGCCCGTACTGCTGATACCGCCGTAAACAATGCTCCATGTGCCACCATTGCTGACGCTGAGTCCGTGAATCGTCAGCGTATTGTTACTGACATCCTCCGTGGCATTCTTCTTTCCGCCGCCGGAAAAGATTCCATATGTGCTGAATGGACGATTCGTCGGACCGCCTTCCGTTCCGAGCGTAATCCGGTTGTCACTCTTAAAGCCGGTCTTGTCCGTCCCCTCAAGACCATTGATGCTTGTAGCCGTCTCCGTATACTCATGCGTCTCCGCCGCATACGCCGTCGACATGCCCCAGATCATGCCGCCGTCCACTGAGGTCAAACATCCCCCCCCAGTGGATAAGGCGAGCGCCACCATAAGTGCGAGCCGTCTTCTTGATTTCCCCTTGCCAACCATTGAGTACAATTCCTCCTTGTGCATTCAGAGGGATGATTTCCCCCGAGTATCCTGGCAACTCCTTGCCGCCCCTGCGCTTTGTCATACTTGACGAACTCCTAATAGGTAATGACTTTTAGTTTCAATATCACAAATCATACCATTTTCCTAACTTCTTTGTCCAGTAATTTTTCATGAATTTCAAACAATTCCGATTCATTTCGCAAATACTGGGAAATCTGCTCTGAAATTTTGCATTGTGACTTGCCTGCCGTCTGAAAACACGTTAAGATGAATTAAGTACAAAGCTTTTTTGCAAAAAACCGACGAAAGGAGCGGAGCAATATGCAGCTTCCTGAGCGCATCAATCTCCACTTAAACGAACTCAGCGATGCCGACAAGAGCATCTGGCGCTTCATCGAGAGCCACAAGGAGACGGCCTGCCGCGCCTCCATCCATGACCTCGCGCGTCTCTGCGCCGTTTCGAGCGCGTCCGTCGTGCGCTTCGCGCAGAAGATCGGCTTCGATGGCTTCGGCGAGATGAAGACGGTGCTCAAGATGGAACTCGAAGAGCGCGGAAAGCCCGATCGCGACATCCTGACGTCGCTGAGCCAATTCTACGACCAGTCGTGGCGCGAACTCATGGCACGCGACTACCGCGGCGCGAGCCGCCTCGTCCACGAGGCGCACCGCGTCTTTGCCTACGCGTCGGGCTATGTGCAGACGAACGTCATGCAGGAGCTCAAGCGCCTCTTCCTCTACGACAATGTCTTCATCTGCGAGATCGCAGGGCGAGAGGAGTTCTATTCCGTCTATCAGACGGCGGGACCGGACGATCTCTTCGTCTTCATCTCGCTTTCGGGCGAGTCCGAGCGCGTCAAGGAGTTCTCCGAGAAGCTGAATCTCAAGGGCGTGCCGCTTCTCGCCATCACGCAGATGCAGCACAACACGCTCGCGAGCCGCTCGACGGAGAACCTCTACGTCGTGCCCGCCGCCTTCAACCTGCCCAAGAGCGAGGAGCGGCTGCCTTTCAAGTCCATGCTCGCCTACTTCCTGCTGCTTGAGATCTTCTACGTCCACTACCGCCTCTACCGCAGCGAGCAGGAAAATAGCCTTACAGAAGCCTAGCCAATCGGTCTGCGCCTGCGGCTTCTTGTAAACTACACGCACAAACGTCCACTTCGTGGACATTGTGCGCCGCCCTTACAGAAGCCTGGCCAATCGGTCTGCGCCTTCGGCTTGACCTCTTGGGGCTTCATAGTAAACTACACGTACAAACGTCCACTTCGTGGACATTGTGCGCCGCCCTTAATGAAAGTTAGCCAATCAGTCTGCGCCTTCGGCTTGACTTCTTGGACTTTCATAGTAAACTACACGCACAAACGTCCACTTCGTGGACATTGTACGCCGCCCTTAATGAAAGTTACCCAATCAGTCTGCGCCTTCGGCTTGACTTCTTGGACTTTCATAGTAAAACAAAATGTGCAGACATTGAAAGTACTTGTCAATTCAAAGCCTTTATAAGCTATTGTAGCAAAAAGTACCAAAGAATACAAACATTTATTCAAGACATTCAACCTTCATGGAAAAAATTCCCTGCAAACTCTTTTTGACAAATGAAGGAGCCGTCGCACAAGATATGCGCGACGACCCCTCCTTGCATTTACGGAATCACCATGATTACGCGTCTTCGCCTATGATGATCTCCTCCGCTCCCTTTTCCTGAACCATCTGCACAAAGGCACTCTCCCATGGACGCAGATCAATGAACGACCCTGCATCCGGAGAATCATAGCGACGCCAATACGTTTCAAACAAGCTGCCAACTTCAGCGGCTCCCAGCCAGCCAACAGCTCGCCGCGTCTTGTCTCCTGCGAGCAGAAGGTCGAGGATCGTCGGCGTCTCAAAATGGTCGATTTCCTGATGCAGTGAGAAGATGGTGATCAGTTCGCTGGCTCTAAGTACGTTTGCACGTACCTTCGCCTGCCTTGAGAGATCCAAGATCGTCAGCCGACGACCGCCGTCTATAACCCCAAGTTCCATGCCGCCATGACGATTTAGGAAATGTGCTGCTTGTCCGGCGGTCAACTGACGGGTAAAGATATCTCCCAAGCCTGTATGACGAACACGGGCGGTATTGCCCACCTGCATCGTATCCAGATGAATGTCGCCAACACCGGCATGATGAACGAATCCGTAGTGCTGCGCATACACGTTATCTGCTCGAATATCTCCCTTGCCTCTATGCACGGCTTGGAAACTGCCCGCTTTGATGTCACGCAGCGTTATGTTGCCGCTGCCGCCGGTCTGCAAAGCTCTGAGCCAACCGCCCGCTTTCAGCGTTTCCTTCGCCGTCAGATTGTTTACTGCCGTCAGCGTCAAATTATTTCCAGCCGTGACCTTCTTCTGCGTCGTGACATCGCCGCCCGTCAGCGTCATGTTCTGCTCTGCCGAGAGTTCATCTGCTGTCGTCAGCTTATTCTGCGCTGTCATCGTCAGATCTTTTTCAGCCGCAGCCTTCTTCTTTGTCGTGACATCGCCGCCCGTCAGCGTCATATTCGCTCCTGCCGAAAGTTCATCTTCCGTCGTCAGCTTATTTGTCGCCGTCATCGTCAGATTGCTGCCAGCTGTGACCTTCTTCATCGCGACATCCTTGCCCTCTGCGGTAATGTTTTCCTTCGCTTGCAGAACTTCCGCCGTCAGCTTACCGTTTGCAGCCTTGAGCTCGATGACGCCATTTTCCGCCTTTGCCGTGCCGATAACGACGTCGCCTTTCTTTGCTTCCGCTGCGATGCCGCCCTTGTGCGTCAGGACTTCGTCCATGGTGATGTTGCCGTTTTCTGCGCGCGCTCTGATATTGCCGTTTTGCGCTTCCGTCTGATGAAGGTAGACATTGCCCGCCTTCGCTTCCGCCAGAATACCACCTTTGACCTTCAAAGAGCCTGCGGCAAGGACACTTCTTCCTGCTCCGAGCAGCAGGCTTGCTTCAGCGTCAAGCGTCGCGCCGTTTTCAAGCGTCACGTCTTCTTGCGCTGCCAGCGCCATATTGCGGGCGCTCGTGTATACTGCGCCGCTCTTGACGGTCAGATTTCCCCCGCTTGTAAATGCCATGCCCGTATCTATGGTCTGGAGCTTGCCTTCGAGGGTTAGGGATTGATTCTTCGCGAGATTTCGCACTCGCACATCCAAGCGGTTCTGATCGATCCCCTTGACTTTGAGCGTTCCCGCGCTGCCTGCGCCAAAGTTCACGGTGAGTCCCGACGCGGCGTTTGTGACCAAATTGACATTGCCCATAAGCCCTGCCGCTTCGTCTGCCGCCCGCACATTCGCCTTGCTGAACGTGTTTTTCTCCGACAATATCTGAATGGAACCGCCGGCTTTTCCTGTCGCACCGACGGTAAAGGTCGCGTTCTCGGATGCGTGAACGGCGGATTTCTCCGTGTTCTGCTGCGTGATTGTGTCCGCTGCCTCGACGACGACGGTCTTTCCTTCCAAGCTGCCGTCTGTGAGGTCGGCGGTCTTGGTTCGGAGATTTATCTTGTCCGCACGAACGTCCGCAAAGGATGGCGCATCGCCGCCTTTGCTGAGTTTTATCGTGCCACCCTCGTGCGTCACATTCACTGTGCCATTCGCATCTCTCGTCCGAATCGTCCCCAGCACGAGATCGCCGTTCTTTTCTCCTTTGAGCGAGATTTCCGACGCCGCTTCAGCATCGACCGGTGCGCCGTTGCTCAAGATTCGGACAGCCGCACCGTTTGCGCCGATGCTGCCGCCTGCCGCAAGGCGAATGCGGTTTCCAGCGCTGAGATAGGACGGAGCTGCTCCCAGCGGCGCTTCCATGCGGATCGCGCCCGCTGCATGAAGGTTGATGTCCTTGCCTGCCGCGATTGCTCCGAGTGTGAGAGCCTGTGTTCCCGTCTGCTTCAGATAGACGGACGCTTCCGTGTTCGCCCGAAGGGTTCCGCTGAGATCTGTTTCTATTTCCGCCCCTTTCCTGCCGATGTCGCCTTTGCCGCCGTAAAGCGTCAAGTCTTTCGCCGTGATGCGTCCTTCTGCCGTGATGCCGTTTCCTGCCAGCAGCTTGACTTCGTTCGCCCCCGCGTTGATGCCGCCTTTGATGCGCAGCGTCTCGCCCTCGGTGCTTGCCAGATAGACGTGTCCCGTGCTGTTTGCCGAGACGCCGCCGTTCGCTGCCGTCTGCACCGTGAGCGGCGTCTTTTGCCGCACGGTCAGGCTGATGAGAGCGCCGGATGCGTCATAGTTCTTCGTGATATCGCCCGCTCGCGCTTCAGAGAGCGCCTTGAGGCTTTCCGGGCGCGTGAGATCTGCCTTCAAAATGGTCTTTTCCCCGGTCGCACCGATATTTTTCGCGTTCAGCACGATGCTGCGGCCGCTGACGTTCGCCGTTTTCTGAAGGTTCACTTCGCCCGGACGGCTGTTGACGATTCGATCTTCCATAGCGTAGAGAAGCTGGTTCTTCGACCACCCGTATGTGTTGTCCGTGCGCGTGATTTCCGCATAATTCGCGACGGCGTTTCCTTCCTCCGCCGTGTATCCTTTGCCGCTGAAATAGGCTTGGCGTGCGCTCTGGAACGCTTCCCGCGCCGCCTTTCTCTCCTCTTCCGTGACGGCGGCTTTCATCGCTTTGAGGTAATCGCCGCGCACTTTCTGCATGGCGGCGTCGCTGTTGTAATCCTGCGCCGCGCTTTGGTAAGCCGCCAGTTTCGTGCTGTCCTTCTTTGCCAGCTGGTTGAGTCTTATCTGCGCTGCGTTTTGCCGCTTTTCACGCGCGAGCTTGGCAGCCTCGGCGTTTCCTGCCGCGCTGTCGTCAGAGGAAATAAGCCCCGCTTTCTCCCAGAGGGCTTTTCTCCCCGCCGTATTTGCTGCAGGCTCGCGCCTGTCCGCCGCGATGATGTCATGCCCTTGCGCATCCAATGTGACATTGCCTTCGCTGCTCACGATATGATTGACGCGCATGTCGCCGTCAGCCTGCGCCAAATGGATACTGCCGCGCGCCGACGCCGAAAGGCTGGCAGACGACGGTTCGCCGCCCTGCGCCTCCGTTCCCGCACGGACGCGCAGCGCGTCGCCGTCCGTACCGATTGCGCCCGTCTCGCTCGAAAGCTCGATGCGCTGCGCCCGCACACTGTCGCCGTTCGTCACTGCGTTCGTCAGGCTACCGCGCGCGCGGATGACCGCATGGTTTCCCAGGCGAGTTGCATCTCCTGTCAGCGCCCTGAGCGCCAGATCGCCCTGCATGGAGGAAAAATCTATGGAACCTTTGTGACTTGCGAGGAACACGTTCGCACGATTTCCCGGTTCCAGTGCGGCGTGCTGCAAGTCGATGTCCTTTTCCGCCCGTGCCGTGAGATCGTCGGTTCTTAAAATCCCGCCGCCACGGATGCTGCCGCCCTCGGATCTCAGTTTGACAAAGGTGTTATCCGCCGCCCGGACGTCGCCGCCGACCATGATATCACCCTTGGATTTGATGTCCACGCCAGCTTCTCCTGCAGGCGCAGTCAAAAAGCCGACGGAGACGGGATTGTCTGCCTTGAGACTGTAGGTGCTCGTAGAGGAAGAGCCCTCGTATTCCGTCCATGTGTAGGTGTAAGTGCTATGAAACAGACCGAAAAGACCGTGCTCCTCCTTCGTCTGCGTCAGCTTCCCGTCCGTCTTGCTGAGCTGCTGCCATGCACCGCTGATTCGATATTGTTTGTTCTGATCAGAATTGGCAAAGAAGCTGCTCGTCCCAAGGGTTTCCCCCCTATGCTCGGAACTTTCGACCGTTTGGATCTTATCTGCCTCCACCTCGTTTCGGATCTCCGGCGCCGACTTGAAGTGGATGAAGCCGACATATCTTTCGTCTTTATAGGATTTCGTCGTCGCCCTATCCGTTGCGACGCCGCCCGTCCAGCGATAGGCAAGACCGGCTTTCGGGTTGAACTGGAATGTGCTTCCTTGCGCCTCTTGCACGCTTCCCGGGTTGCCGATGGCGTATGTGCGCGATTTCCCGTTCATATACTCGAAGACTTTTCCCTGCAGCGTGTCCGTGATGCGCACGAAGCCGGCGCGGTTCTTGTTCTCGATGGAAGAAAGCGCGAGTGCGCGATCCACAGCCGTGACGTCCGCGCTGATCTTTGCCGCGCCGTCCGCCGCGAGGATGCGTCCGCCGCCCGTGCTTCCCACCCTGCCGGCAATGTAGACCTGTCCGCCGTCCGCCTTCACCGAGTCAAGCAGGAGCTGGCCTGTAAAAGGATTGTAGTAGACGGCCACCTGGTATTTCCATGCCTTTTCCGTCGTGTCGTAGAAAGCGCCGCCCTCGCGCACAAGGTAGCGCGTATTGCCGCGCACCGAAGCATCGTCCAGAGGCTGCGGATGCTTCTGCCATGCCCTGTCCATCGCCTCCACTCGTTCTCGATGCGAAGCGTCAAGAACAGCCGTATAGGAGCTGTAGCCGCTCTGCACAAGCCCGTTGAGGCTCACCTCATGGGCATTGATGTAGACCGCCTGCCCCGCGTGGATGCCCGCCTTCTCATCTCTCGCCGGTGCTGCGGGGAGGTCGATGCCGAGACTGTACTTCACCCAGAGGCGGTAGTCGTCATAGCTCGCGAATTCCTTCCGAACCTTGTTGCCATGCTTCTTCATGTAAGTGTCCAGAGCCTTTTGGATTTTGTCCGCTGTAGCTTTGTCGATCATGTAGCGGGCGATGGGATCGCCGCCCGCATTGATGACGCCTGTGGGATTGTTCTGTACCACGGCTCCTTCTGCAGCAGTGATTTCGACATTTCTGCCGCTGATTTCCGCCGTGCTTTCCACATGGACGCTGCCATGCTCGTTCTTGATGCGCACGTCGCCGTCGCCCGCCGACACACGCCCCTGCAGGTCGATGAGCGGCTTGACGCCGGCCATCCCTTCGTGGGTCGAACGGATGTCGATGACGCCGGTTTTTCCTGCCGCCGCAGCCGCATGTATGTTCTCGATGCCTTCGACCCCGCTGACCTTTTCGCCGCTTCCCACTTTCCGGGAAATATCCTGCCCGTTATAGTAGACCTTGCCGCCCGACTGACTGATGACGGCGTCGCCCGCAAGCAGATGCAAGGGCGCATGGTTGCGGATGGAGATCTTCGGCGTGCCCTGCGCTCTGAGCGAGCCGCCCGCATTCACTTTCAGCTGATCCGCTTCGACCTGCACATGACCGCCCGACACAGTGAGGTTGGGCGTCTTGACCGCAGGCACGGAAAGATAGTGATAGACGACGACCGACTTGTTTCCGGTCGGCTGACCGTTCGCATCCTTGATGTCTTCCTCGGCGGCAAAGCCCTGCGCTTTCATCGCGTTCAGAAGGTTGTCGAGAGATGTCTGATAGGCGTTGTATTCTGCGGTGCCGGGCTGGTAATCCCGCAGCCGTTTGAGCAGATCCTGATACTGCCCCCAGAGACCGTTCTCCATTTTCGCCGTTCCGAGCTGGAAGTCTTTTTCGCTCACGCCGCTGCCTTCGCTGACCGTGATCTTGACGCCGCTGTAATCGAGCGTGCCGTCGCTCTTTTTCTTCACCGTGCCGCTGATTTCCACTTCCGTGCTGTTGTGGCGTCCCGCCACAGCCTTGCCGTCAATCGTGACGCCGTTTGCATACTCGTTTTGCGCCGACATCTCGCCTGTCTCGGTCGTGGAAAGCGGCATGTTGTCCGAACCCGTATAGAAGGTATAGCGCCGCGCCGTCTGGTCGATTCTTTCCTGCGCCTTGTCCGCTGCAAAGTTCAGATTGCCGACGGAAGAGACATTCGTCCCCTGCGCGAGCGTCACCGTGTTCTTCTGCGAAATCTTGCTTTGCAGGTGCGGCCTATTGTCAAGGGGGATGAGTGTGCGGTTGTATACGTCGGAAAGCAGGTTGAACTGCAGGTTGCTCTTCGCGCCCCCGGCATTCCTGCCCGCATAGAGGTTCACTGCGCCGCCGCCCGCAATCTCGCTGCTGCCTGTAATGCGCACATCATTGCTGCGCGTGAGCGCGTTCGTCACATACGTCGTCGCATAGCCCATGACGCCGAACTGGTTGTCCGCCGTCGTCGCATAGTTGAGCAGGGTGTCGTCTCCCGCCGCAAGCGTGATGGCGCCGCCCTGCGCGCCGCCCTTGCCCAGCGAAGTGGCAAGATGGCTGTCCGCCGCTTCCACGCTGTTTTCATAGCGCGTCTTGAAGTCGGACATGGCGACGGTGGTGGGCATCACACCGGCTGCCGACAGCCCATGATTCACCGCTGCCGATCCTGTCGTCGCCGCCTGCGCCGAGATTTCTCCATCGGCATCAAGCCTGGAGCCACGCAGACGAATCGCCGCTTCGTAGGCGCGGTCCTGCGTGATTTTTGACGAAGCGCCGGCAACTCCGCCATAGCCGCCGGAATAAATCCAGCTCTCGTTCTCGAAGCGGTTGCCCGCCGTATAGCGCTGGGCGCCCTTCGTGCGAATCGCCGCGCCGCTCACATCGAGCGCTGCTTTCTGGCGCACGACGCTCGAAAGACCTGCGCCGCTGGCGTCGAGGAGCGCCGCGCTGCTCGTATCCGACTTGAGCTTGAGCTTCTCGTGATTCGTCGCCGACGCCTTGAGGTCGCCTTCCAGATCCCATTCCCCCGAAATCGTGGTCGTCGTATCCGAGGTCAGCGACTGGTCGAGTTCCGCCGCCGCGATGTTTTCGCCGACAGAGACGCCGCCAAAGCTCGTCGAAGAGGCTGTCACATCCGCTCTCGCCGCCGCTTCGATCGCTGCATCCTTCAGACGGCTCGCTTTGTCCATGCCGGCAGCGGTCACCGTCGTATGAAAGACATCCGCAGCCCGCACCCAGTTGTTCCCCAGACCTGCGGCGAGCGCTTCGTGCGCCGTCTGCGCTGTCACGCTGTGGGAGGCGATGTTGTCCGCCCGCAGGCGCAGCGAATCCATGCGCCGCTCCTTGCTTCCGTAGACGTTTTTCCCCGCTGTGACGGAAACGTCGCTGTAGACGCCGCTGTCCGCATTGTTCAGCCCCAGAGCGATGCTGCCGACATTGACCCCCACGAGGTCAACTTTGCTCTTGAGATTCGCCTGTGCCAAGGCATCCATAGATCCTGCGCGGAAGGTGTTGCCGCTGCCGATCGCAAGGGTCGTCTGCACCGCCTTTCCCGCCGCGCCGAACATCGCCTTGACCACGCTGATGTCTCCCGCGCCGAAAGCGGCATTGCCCACGACGGTCTTGGAAGAAAGCTCTTCTTCGTTCTTTGCTTCCAGCGTGATCTTCTCTTTGCCTGCGTCAAAGACGCCGCCGTTTCCTACATCGACGACCGTCGAGCCGTGCGCGTGCGTCTCTGCCACCATCAAGGAGCCGGCGGCTGCGCCGGCATTGTATGCCTCCGCCTGTGTTTCTGTCTTTGCCGCGTTGCGTGCACGAACCGTGATTGTGCCGTCCGTCGCGCGAAGACTGCCGCCCGCGACCCGTGTGCGCACCTCACCGTCCCAGTCGCTGACGCTGACGGAGGCTGCAGCGGCAGCAATCGACGCCCCGCCCTGCAGCGAGCTGATGTTCGCCTTGCCGTCGATCTTCGATTCCACCTCGACGGAGCGCCCTTCGAGCTTGCTGTTCGACAGATCGACAAAAGCGTTTCGCGCCACGTTGGCGACGGAAACGGTGCCGTTTGCCAGCAGCCCTTGCAGTCCTGCGCTCGCGCTGAGGAAGTCGAGGTTGTTTATCTCTGTACTCGTCACGGAGAGCTTTTCTCCGGCGCTCAGGTGCGCGTCCTTGATGCTTGCCGACACCTGCGACTTCTTGCCGCCGCGCTCCGCCGCAACGACTTCGGCGTCGGAAGAAACCGCGCCGAAGGTGTCCTTGCTCTTGAGCGTCCCCTTTCGGATGACGTCATTCGCATCTTTATAGGCTTTGCCGACGTTCGCATTCACAGTCGTCCGGCTGCCGTCTGCCTTTTTCCCTCCCGTCGCTTTATACTCGTCTTCCACTTCATGCCCTGCCGTCACCACGGCGGTATTGATCGCAGCGCCGCCGACCGATGCCCCGAAGTTCATCGTATCGAGCGAGGTGTCGCGGTGCTCGTTGGCCGCAACGGTCAGATCGCCCTTCGAGAAAAGGCTGCCGCCCTTGATGCTCGTCTCGGTCTGACTGTCGAGCGTCGCCACGTTGACGCCGACCCCGACGTTGGCAAGTCCAAGGGTTCCCTGATATGCGCGGGTTTCTGCGAGCGTATCATTTTCCGCCTTGACGTCGATCTGGCGCGCACGCCGATCCGCTGCGCCGATCGTCGCATTCTGCAGATGCGTGCGCACCGTATCGTTGAAATTGGACACGCCGACGCTCCCCGCCGCCGCGACCCCGCCGACAGAGGGGCTCAATTGCTTGTAATGGTTTTCCGTATGATTCTTTGCCAGAACGGACGCATTCGATGCGCCATCCCCGGTAAAGGAGATTTTCGCGTCTTCCAGTGCAGTTTCCGTCTCGCTCTCGCCTTTCACAACATCGACCGCAAGCCCCGCCCCGACAGCACCGCCTCCCATCGCCATTGTAAAGACGTGCAGACGGGAGTCATGATCCGCGTGCAAAGAGAAATCGCCGGAGAGCGCCGCGTTCGCGTTCCAAATGCCCGCTTTCGTCTTGCTCTTCAGGAGCGTCACATCGTTGACCGAGGCGATGCCGACGGCGGCGCCTGAGATGCCGATGTCAAAGTTGGCGACGCCGTGCTTCGCGAGCGCCTCCACCTGGAGATTGCGTGCGCGGATGTCCGCCGCCCGCCCAAGTCCTTGAACCTTGGCGGTCGTTTCGCGGTTGATCGTCGTCGTGCTGCTCGCCAGTCCGAGGCTTCCCGCAAGACCGCCTGCCGCCGCCGTGCCGAGGAAGCTGAAATTATTCGCGTAGTCATGCGCCGCGACTGCAACATCCTTCGTGCTTTCGATCTGCGCCTTGTCCACCATCGCCGTCGTCGCGCCGCCGATGGTATTGACTGCAACATTTCCTGAGACCGCCGCCCCTTCGCCGACAAAGTTGGCATTCGTTGCAATCGTATTGATCTTGTTCGTGCTGGAAGCTGTGACGGCGACCCCTTGATAGTCCGTCTTCTGCCGTTCGATATAGGTGGCGGGCTGCACGTTCGATGTCGTGTTCACATAGTCATTGACGATCGCGTTATCCGCTGCCTTGTCCTGCACTTCGGACGATACGCGATCTTCCTTCGCCGTATCATAGGCTTCGGCATTCGCTTTGACCTTCGTCGTCTCGCCCTCGACGAGGGCGTTCGTCGTTGTCTTGATCGTGTTGACGACAGAGGAAAGTCCCACGGCTGCTCCAACGCCGGCAGCAGAAAGAACACCCGCATAGGTATCGACGGCGCGGTCCGATGTCGCCGCGACCACCACGTCATGCGCTGCATCGAGCTGCGCACCGCCCGTGATCTTCGCCGTCGTCTCGCCCTTCTGCACGTTGACCGCCACAGAGCCTGCCACGGCAGCAGTACCCGCGCCTGCGCCGCCGACACCGACGGTCAACACCTTGTTCTTCGACGCAGCGCGAACCTCCGCGCCGCCGACTTCCTGCCTGCCGCCCGAAAGTTCCGCCCGCGTGCTGCCGAGGGCGGTCGTGACCGAAACGCCCGCACCGACCGCCACCGTGCCGCTGCCCGCGAGGACGACGGTATTCGTATACATCGAGCCGAGGGACTCCGCCTTGAGAGAGAGACTTCCCCTCTTTTCGCCCGCCGCGCTCTTCACGGTTGTACCCTTCATCTGGGTGCGGACATCTTTTTCGATATTCGAGGTCGCGGCGGCGCCCTGCACCGCCACGGAGCCTGCGCCGCCGATGCCCGCCGCCGCCGTGCCGAGCGTCGCTTCATCAAGCGCGTGCACACGAAGGGCGGACTTATCCCCCTTCGTAAGGATGTCCGTGTTGTTCAAAAAGGCTTCTGTCGACTGATAGCCGACGCCGCCCACTTGGTTGTAGGCGATCGCGCCGCCGACCGCTGCCGTACCCGCAGCCGAAAGCCCGCCGGCAACGGCGACTTTCGTGGTGCTGTCCTTGGCGTCCACCGTGGCGCGGTTCACGTTCTCCAAGCTCGACCGCTTGCTCTCGCTTGCACCGATTCCCGCCTGCGTCGTGTCCTTCCCCTGATTGATGGCGAGCGCACCCGTCAGCGCCGATGTGCTGCCGCCGCTGACCCCTGCCGCAGCGGAAACGGTCGTGCTGCTGTTTTCTGCCGCGACGGCGACCTCATGCGCCGTGCCCTTGATGGAAGAGCCGAGGATCTGCGCCTGCGTCGCGTTGTTCATGTGGTTGAAAGCCACAGCGAGCCCCGCGCCGTTCTGCCCCGCGCTGACCTGCCCCGCGACATTGACGTCCACATTCTTCGTCTTTGCCTGCACCGTCGTATGCTGCGCCTGTACGTCGGAGTCTTCCATCTCTGCTTTCGTCGTGTCCGACGTATACTGCACGCTGACGGAACCTGCGCCGCTGAAATAGCCGCCGCCCACAGCCATGCCGCCCGCCGTGTTGATGAGAAGCGCGTCAGAGGAAGCGATATTATTGAGCGTATGCGCCTCGATAGCGCTCTTTTCGATCCGCGCCGCCATCGTGTTTTGCAGCACGCTGACGGCAGCAGCGCCCGCGCCGCCGACGCCTTTGCTGCTGAGATTCGTCGATGCGGCGAGCGCCGTCGTGATGATCTTCGTGCTGCCCTTCGCCTTCGTATCGAGCGCGACCTTGCCTTCGCCTTTGGTCGCCGCATTCTTTTCCGCATTCTCGCGATACGTCAGTCCGGCGGGATCAAGCCCGTCCTCTGCCATCTCCTTGTCGAAGGATTTGTTGAGATCGTCTGCGTCGTAGGCGGCGTTATCTGCCTTTTTCCCTGCGCCCGTTCGTATATCCGCCCCTTCGATGTGCGCTTTCGTATCGTTCTTGATGCTGCTCGAAGCGAGCGCCCCGTCGAAGCTAAGGCCGGACTTCGCGCCTGCGGAGACGCTCGCCCCTACGGCGGTCGTGATCTGATTGTTGTCCGTCGCCGCATGATTGATGACGTCGCCTGCAAGCCGGTAGGAGCCGCCCGAAAGTTCCGCTGTCACCGCGTTGTGCAGATCGCTCACGGCGAGCGTACCGCCCGCACCGACAGCCAGCTTGCCCCCGAACGTCAGCGCGGCATTGACGCCGCCCGCGATCTGCGTGTCGCTGCCGTAGGCGAGATTATAGAGGTTGCCGCCAAGTCCGCGGATGTTCGTATTCGCGCCCGAAATCTTCGCCGCGATATCATTTTTCGCCTCGTTGAAGGAGAACGCGCCCGCGCCGCTGAAGGATGATGCGCCCCCTTCGGCGGCAGCTTTCGTCAGGGAGAGCGCGAGCGCCGCCGCCGCCGAAGCGCCGTCCTTCTGGGCGATGTTTCGCACGTTGTTGGCGTTTTCTATCGTCGCGCCTTCGACGAGCGCATGAACCTTCTGATTCGAGACATTCAAAGCAGCCGCCCCTGCCAGCGCGGCTTTCACTTTCTCGGTATTCTGCTGATGTTCGATATTCTGCGGCATATCTTCGGGACGCAGCGTCGTCGGCGCGTTCGGAGCGCCGTTCGTCCTGCCGTCGAGCTGCGTGGCGGCGCCGTCTCTCGTGACCTCGTTCTGCAGCTCTATCGCACCCGCCGCATTCTGCACGCCTTTCGTCGCCGCCGACTGCTTCCATGCCACAGCCGCCGCGCCGCTCCACGCGCCGAGGAAGGACGCATCCTCCGCCTTCATATTCACGTCGCCCGCCGCCGTATCCGATGGATTCTTGACGAGTGTGACGTGCGCCCCGTCCAGCTTCGCTTCCGTCTCTGCTTTGAGCGTATTGAGCGAGAAGCTTCCCGCGCCCGCGATCTGCACCGCCGGCATCTTCTTATTCTTCGCCGCCTGCGCATCGACGTCGTTCGTCGTACCCTGCTGGGCGTTCCTCGTCGTGTCTGCGGCTGCTCTCGTGTTCTCGTTCGCCCTCTGCTGCGCAGCAGCCGCCGCATCGTTTGCCCGGCGCTCTGCATCGGCGGTTTCGTTCGCTAAAGCGTCCGCCGGACGCTGCGCCCTCGCATCGTCCTCCCCTGCCGAAAAATCTCTTGTTTTCTTCGCGTTGTCGTAAGCGAGCGAACCCGCCACCGAAAGCGTGTTGATGACGCCGTCCGTGAGCGCGTTCACATCGAGCGAATGTCCGCGATAGGCGCCGCCGGCGAGGATCTTGTTCGAGAGATTGTAGTCCGTGACAGCGCCAGCCGCGCCGACAGATGCCGCGCCTTGGCTCCAAGCGACCGCGCCCGCGAGATTCGTAAAGACGGTGTTCGCCGTGCTTTTGAGCGAGATCTTTCCCATCTCACCCGCCTTCGGCCCTGCCAGCGTTTTCGCCGTCAGAACGGCGGTGCGATCGACCGTGATGCGGCTCGTCCCTTCGCCGCCCAGATAGGCAGCCATGCCTTCAAAGCCTGCTGTGCCGGACTTGCCGGCGCTGTAGGAGATGTCGGTCGTCACGTTTCGATTGTTGGCTTTTATATCCACTTCCGCGCCCGTCACATGCGCTGCGGCGCCGATATCGACCGTGCCTGCCACAGAGTGACGCGCGACGCCCAGTGTGCCGCCGACGGAAGCGGGCGCAGAGTCCGTTCCCGCCATTGAGATGCAGCCTTGAACTCTTTTGGTCAGATCCTTCTGGTAATTCTCCATCACCGCCGGATTCGCTATCTTCTTCGGATCTTTGAAGATCTCCTCGACTTCCTTGCGGATTTTCACCATAGTTTCGGCGAGGTTTTTCACATCGATGCTGACGTTCGGCTTGCCGTTCATCACCACGTTCGTCTGCTCCGCCCGTGCGTCGATCTTCGCCGTGCCGCCGAGCGCTGTGACCGCCGCGTGATCGCCGATATGAACGTTCGCTTTCTGCGTGAGGAAGTTGACGTTCGCTGCGCCGGAGATGCCGAGTTTGCCGCCGTCGCCCTCGACCGTATTGACCGAAGCCGCTGCTCCAAAATTGGCATAGTTCTCCGGCGTCAGGAACATCATCGCTTGCGATGTGAAGGAGGTCAGCGCCACGTTAAGCTCATACTTGAAGCCCTGCGACTTGCTGGCAACGATCTGCTCGATGCCCGCACCCAAGGACAGCGCGCTCGTGATAATATTCGTAATGCTCAGGGGGAACTTCGTCGCGTTTCCAACGTAGTTGTCCATATTAAGACCCGTACTCTTTTGCGCAAGGGAGCGCAGATCGTTGACCAACTTGCCGAGCTGCTCCACATAGTCCTTGATCTGCGTCTGTTCCTTTGCGGAAAGCTTCTGCATCTCCTCTACGTCGTTGATGAAATCCGTCGCCCCGCCGTATATCTTCATCAGGTTGTCAAAGAGTCCCTTGATGCGGTTATAGTCTTGATGGCTGTTCGCACTGATATCCACCATCCCTGCCTGGATATTCGCATGGCGCTGCACCTTTTTCCCGTGCTCGTCCGTCGTGTCCTCCGCGCCGTCCGCCACATTGACCTCTGCCTTGTTGTCGATCACGCTGACAAGAACGGATGCGTCCGCGAGGACTTTCGTCTTTTCGTCATCCTTCGTATTGACCATGCCGCCCTGCGCCGACATATGCACATCCGACATATTGTTTTCCGCCATGAGCTTGACCAGCTTGGTCACGGGCACCTTGTTCGTGATGCCGATATTCGCCGTCTTGCCGACATTGACCGTCGCTGTGTTCGTCTCGACGCCCACGGCGACGCTCGTGCCGAGCGTGAACATCTGCGTCAGCCCTTGCAGCATACCGCGCTTTTCCTGCGGCTGGCGTGCATCCAGCTCGCCCTTGAGTTCTTTCTGGCGGTTCTGCAAAACTAGTTGCAGGCGATTCGCTTCAATCACACCGTTCTTGGCTTCTTCGGGCTTCATCTGCTCGGGCGGCGGATTCGCTCCGATAGCTGCGTTGCTCGCGGTCACGTTGTTGCGCACCGTCGTGTTGTTCGCAGCGCCGACGACATAGCGCGTGGCAGCGACGGCGCCGTTCATGTTCAATACCGCGTTGCTCTTATACGTGAGATCTGCGACCGCCGTCGCGGCGACGGCAGAGACGTTTTCCTTCACAACCGCCGCGACGTCGATGCTGTTTGCAGCAATCGACTTCACCTGCACATCGTTGTCCGTGCTGCTGATGCGCGACGTCTCCCCAAGCGTTACCTGTGCGTCGTTGTGTCCCGTCGCTGCGGCGATTGCCGCATTGACGAGCGGTTCCGTGCCGACGGTAGCCTTCGCCCCGTTTGCATTTGCTTTCACCACGAGAGCATTCGTGGACTGCGCGTTCACATCGACGCGCCCCGGCGCTTCCAGCGTACCGTCGATGGTGATGTTCGCCTTGCTGTCCGAGCCGCCGTAAGCGACGGCGGCGCCGGCGATATTCGTGACCTTCGGCCCCTGCCCCGCCGGGCGCGTTCCTGCCTGCTCCTTCTCCGGCTTGAGTTTGGGTTTTATCATCTGCGTGTCGACGCTCGAAGTCGACGCCTGTACGATGTTTTGCGTCTTGCTCTCCGCCGTGATGGAAAGCGCGGGATTCTTGGCGTTTGCCGCCTCCGCCTTGGCTGCGTCCGCATCTGTGCTGCTCAGCGCACGCGCGGTCAGCACCGCCTTCTTGCCGACGGAGACGTTCGCTTCCGAACCCATGTAGCTGTAAATGGGATCGACCTTCAGCATATTGGTGATCGTCGTGATCTTCGTCAATGTCTTGCCCATATGGCCAAGCGCCTTAATATCGCCCGAGAGATTCTCCAACGATGTGCTGTCGTTAAAACTGTTGTACGAATTCGTCGAGGTCGCAGCAACCTTGATCTTGTTCGCATCGATCTTGCCGTTGAGCTTAATATCCGCTTTCGTGTAGACAATCTGCCCCAGAGGATTGTCAATGGAGCCGATGGTGGTCTGCAGATCTTCGGGCATACGATCAAACGACCAGCCCGGATCCCGACTCGTCGCCCGCGCCTCGATGGTGACATTTCCGCCGCTTTTCTCATCTGCCGTATAGGCATCCCTTTGCGAACGCGCCTCTATGACACTGCCCGCCTCCGCCGTGACCGTCGCTGTCCGATAGCGCGGTGCAAAGTCCTTGAACGTCTCCTCCACGCCCTTGTCTGAGGCCATAGCGAGCCCATCCGCCACGGCGCGCAGCACGATGTCGCCGTTTTCCTCGGCGTCCATGACGAGATTGCCGCTGAGATTTGCCGAGACGAGATTCCCATGGACGTCCGTCGTGTTGACGAGATCCTTGAAGTCAATCGTCGGCGCCGTCCTCAGGTGAGCTGTACCGGCGAGATTGATCGTAGCCGCTTCCAGACGGATGCCGTCCACAGCGTTCAGCTTGCCAGCGACGGAGATCGTCCCCGACGGATTGATCGCCACTTCTCCCGAAGCAAATGGCAGAGCGGTTCCATCGTACGCACTGTCGTGAAGCGCCACGTAGCCGCCCTTCGTCGGCGTGATGATGTTGATGCTGCCCGCGTTCACGACGCCCGAGGCGCCGACGGTCATGCCGTCCACGCTGATGAAGTAGAGATTGCCGCCGACCTTGTTGGCGCGGACAGCATTGACTGTACCGTTGATCGAGATGGCTTCGCCGACGAAATTGATCAGATTCTTCGCGCCGCCTGCCGTCGTCGTGCCGAAATAAAGGTTCGCGATATTGCCCTGATCGAGGGAAAAATGCTTGAAGGTGTTGATGGCGTTGTCCCCTCGCACACTGTCTGCCAGCACGTTCGTCACGGATCCGTTCGTCGTGATCGTCCCCGCCTTGCTTGCGTCCGCCTTCTCTATCGCATTGGCGGCCGCGAGCTGCGCGAACCACGGCCCCGTCATGACGCCGAAAGCGGTCAGGCTCGCCAATATTTTCTGCGTCAGCGAGCGTTTCTCTGCGCGTCGCCCTGTTCTTCTCATAAATCCAGTCATTTTTATTTCCTCCCTTGCCGCCGTCAAAATTGTGCGTTCAAAAGCAGATGAAAGCGCACCCGATCCACCTTTTCCAGAGCCGCGCTGTATCCCACGGTGCGGCGAAGCGGAATGCCCGCCGCCATATCCAACGATATATTATCCTCAATCTGGGCGCGAAGCCCCAGACCCGTGCTGAGCAGCGCGTGGTGCTCGGCAAGCTCCTTGCCGCCCCAGAGCGTGCCGTAGTCCAAAAAGCCATACAGGCTGACTGCCGGCTTATTCAAGACGGGCGCAGCATACTCCAGCGAGCAGGAAAAGCCGTTCGGCGCACCCAGCAGGTTTTCCTTGTATCCGCGCACGCTGTAGACGCCCCCGAGGAAGAACTGCTTCGACGGGCGCAGATCGTCCGTCTTGCTGATCTGAAGATTCGTCCGCAGCGTAAAAAGCTGTCCATGCGCCGCCCCCATCTGATAGACGCCGCTGAACGTATAGAAAGCGTAGCGGTTCGACGGTCTTGCAAGCCGCGACAGCGAAGCGTTCTTCCACTTCCCGCCGGTAAGCGCGTGGCGATGATAAAACGCCTTGCCGCGCCCGTAGTGCGTAAAGGCGAGCGCCGCCGTCCCTTCCGTGAAGGTATCGTCAAGCAAGGAAGCAACCTCCTCCATATCAGTGACGGAATGCTGGCGGCTGAACGTGAAAGACGCCTCCGCTCTCATGTAGGGCGTCACGCAAAAAGGATGCGAAAGCGCTGCCTGCAGCGCAGAGGCATGTCCGTTGACGGGGATGCCCCAATCGTGATATTGACCGCCGATCACCTTCGTCGAGTTCGTGCTGTACGAAAGTTCGAGCCGCGTGCCGCCCGTCCCCAGGGGATAGGAATAACCCGCCATAAAGGAATTCAATCCCTGTGTGTGCAGAAAGCCGAGCGTCAGCCTGTCGCGCCAGCCAAAAAGACTGCGGTTCGTATAGTAAACGCCCTCGCGCCAGCGTCCCGTCGTCTCACTGCCTGCATTGTCGCCGTAAAGCGTAAAAGCGTCGTTCGTCGGCTCCTTCGCCGTAAGCACAAAATCCGTCGTGCCGGGCTTCTCTCCCGCCTTCAGCGTCAGATGCAGCATCACGTCATTCGTCGCGTTGAACCAACGAAGCTCCTCATCCATATCCCGATAGCGCGGCACGCTTCCCGCCTTCAGCTTCATGCGGTCTTCGATATAAAGGGAGCGCGTGTGTGCATTGCCCTGAACCTCTACCGTACCGACGCGCCCCTCGAAAAGTCCGATGCGGACGCGCCCCTCATGAATCGTCTGCGGCGGCAAATACGCCCGACAGGTGATATAGCCCTGCTCTTCGTAGAGCGCATTGATCTTTTCCACAAGCGCATAGAGATCGGAGAGCGTCACCTCGCGTCCCATGTAGGCGGCGACAATGCCATCGCGTACTTCGGACGAAAGGATCTCCGACGCATCGAAATCCACGGCACGCAGCACGAAGCGCCCCTCTGCGGGCGCTTTTTCGGGCGGCTGCTGCGGCGTTTCTATGCTGCTTTCTTCCGCTTCACGCCGCTCCTGCATCTCGCGCTCCAAACGCAGCCTTTCCAGCTGCTCGTGCTGGCGGCGCAGTTCCACGCCGCTGTCGGGCGCAGCGCCGGGCGGCGCTGCCTGCGCCTCCATCCCCGTCCCCATATATGCAGCGAAAAAAAGTCCTGCTGCCAATACTGCAAATTTCTCCCTCGTCATCGTCATCGCCTCGCACCTGTTTCGCTCCTCGAGAATCGGTCTTATCTCCTAACCGAAAAGAGGATTTTTCTATGACTTTTCTATTACAAGTGTACCATAAAAAAGCAGGAAAACCGCGACCACTTTCCTACTGCTTGCTACCACTTTCCAAACTGGCACGCCTCGCTTGATGAATTGTCAAGGACTCACGGATAAATTCGGCGCTTCCTTGAATACAAAAAGACGGAGCTCATACGAACTGTTTCGCATGAACTCCGTCTTTTATGGTTGAAAGGAGTTTTTGACGATTCTTTTCTTCGTGATTCCCTACATGAACCCAAAGCCATTGATATAGGGATTGCACTTTCTCTCATGCCCGATCGTCGTCGCCGGACCGTGCCCGCAGTATACGGCGAGTTCGTCGGGCAGCGTCATGAGCTTTTCTTTGACGGAAGTCAGGAGATCCTCGGTGGAAGAGCCGGGAAAATCTGTCCTGCCGACGGACTCGTCAAAGAGCGTGTCGCCGCTGAAAACGCGATCTTCCATGAGGTAGCAGACGCCGCCCGGGGAATGGCCGGGCGTATGGAGCACGGTGAACTTCATGGCGCCGATCTCCAAGACTTCGCCGCCCTTCAAAAGCACGTCGGCAGGGCGCGTCACGATCGGCACGCCCATGAAGGCGGACAGGTTCTTCCGCGCATCGAGGAGCATCGGCGCATCGGCTTCATGGATATAAAGCTTTGCTCCCGTTTTCTCGCGCAGAAAGTCGATGGCTCCGATATGGTCGGCATGGGCGTGCGTGTTGAGAATCGCCCTGAGGTTCAGTCCATCCTCTTGGATATGCTGCCATACAGCCTCTTCGCTGCCGCCCGGATCGATCACTGCCGCCTCGCTGCTCCCGTCCTCGTGCAGAATATAGCAGTTGACGCCAAGCGCGCCCACGACGAGCGTCTTCATGTTCAAGCTCATAATTCATCATCCTTTGCTGACGTGCCCAGAGAGCGCGACACGCTGTAGACGTCCTTCATGCGGCGGATCTTCGTCATGATCTGCGCCACCTGCT
>ERZ773099.557-NODE-557-length-31389-cov-22.636082_pt1 | contig 31389 bp, 24 predicted proteins | sample MGYA00511120_ERZ773099 | MGnify/ENA primary metagenome ERZ773099 (study PRJEB29015, sample SAMEA2738012) | human oral metagenome | biome: human oral; feature: human-associated habitat; material: dental | place: China | collected 2104 ... | reverse complement strand
CGCGCCCGCCGGACCGGCGGCGGGCAGCGGTACGGCGGCGGGGGGCCGGGAGGCGGCCGAGGGGAGGACCCGCGTCGCCTCGTCGGCCGCGAACTCGGCGGTCCTGGCCGAGGCGGCGTCGCCGGCGCCGGGCGGGAAGACTGCGGTGAAGGCGGGTCCGGGGAGCACCGAGGTGTCGGAGACGTCGGCGGCGGCGGGCGGCCAATCGGCGGACGACCAGTCGTCGGGCCGCCGGCCGCGCGGGCCGTGCGGGGGCGGGGCGGGCTCGTTCATGAGTGGTCCTTTCAGGGTTCAGTGGCGCGCGATCACCGTGTTGGAGGCCTGGGCGCGCGGGCGCACGATGAGGGAGTCGATATTGACGTGGGCCGGGCGCTCCAGGGCCCACACGATGCACTCGGCCACGTCCGCCGCGGTCAGCGGGGCCTCGACGCCCGTGTAGACGGCGTCGGCGGCGGCCCGGTCCCCGTGGAAGCGGTTGAGGGAGAACTCCTCGGTGGCCACCATGCCCGGCGCGATCTCGATAATGCGCACCGGCTCGCCGACCAGTTCCAGGCGCAGGGTGTTGGCGATGACGCGCTCGGCGTGCTTGGCGGCGACGTAGCCGGCGCCGCCCGGGTAGGTGCCGTGGGCGGCGGTCGAGGTCAGGAAGACGACGTCGCCCCCGCGCTCGCGCAGTCCCGGCAGGAAGGCCCGGGTGACGCGCAGGGCCGCGAGCGCGTTGCGCTCGTACATGGTCAGCCACTCGGCCGGGTCGGCGTCGGCCACGGGGTCCAGGCCCAGCGCCCCGCCGGCGTTGTTGACGACCGCGTCGACGGGGCCGTCGGCGAGGACCTGGGCGGCCAGGCGCTCGACGTCATCGGGACGCTGGAGGTCGGCGGCGATCCAGGTGCAGCCGGTCTCGGCGGCCAGGACCTTCAGGCGCTCGGCGCGGCGGGCGGTGGCGACCACGTCCCATCCGTGGGAGCGCAGGAGGCGGACGGTGGCCGCGCCAATGCCGGTGGAGGCTCCGGTGACCAGGGCGCGGCGCGCGGGCGCCCCGGGGTCGGGAGGCGCGGATGGCGCCGAACCGGAGGCGGGGCCGGCGGCGGGCGGTGCGGTGACGTCGGATGCGGGCTCCGGGATCTGGCTCATGCCCCCATTCTCATCCCGCGGCCCGCCGATGCCCTTCCACTTTCGTCCCGCAGCCCGTCAGACGGAGGTCCTCGCTGTTTTCGTCTCGCAACCCGTCGGACGGGGGTCCCGCGGAGGTGGCCGGGGCGGGCCCGGTCCCGGATCAGAGGACCGGGGCGAGCAGTCCGGTGAGATTGTTGAAGACGTGGATGGTCGACGAGTAGCAGAGGTTGCGGCCACTCGCGACGTACAGGGCGCCGAAGGCGATCCCGGTGCACGCGTGGGGGATGACGTTGATGGCCTCGGGGAGCGTCAACGCGCTCATGTGCAGCATTCCGAACAGGATGCCGGAGACGACGACGGCCGCCCAGGTCGGCGCGCGGCGCCCGATGAGGCCGATGAGGAACTGGCGGAACATCAGTTCTTCGGCGAGAGGGCCGATCACCCCGCCGATCGGGATCAGGACGAACGGCGAGATCGCCTTCGTCGCCCGGCCGATGATCAGGTCGTTCTGCAGCGGCGTCCCCCACAGGCCGGTCGCCTCCAGGAGGACGGCGGCCAACCAGCCGCCGAGCATCGTCGCGGCGATGACGCCGATCAGGCCCGCGATCAGGATGAGAACCGCCCTGCCCCTGCGGGCGACGACCCGCCGGATCGCCCTGGCGAGCTCGCGGTGGAAGGCGACGGCGCCCAGGAGGAGGAGCGTGCCGTAGACGGCGACGTTGACGAGCGCGCTGTCGCCGCTGGGGATCTCGGCCAGGCTCAGCAGTTTCAGGAGGAAGACGACGATGTAGAGGCCGACGAAGAGCACCAGCGCGATGTGAGCGGCCCTGCTCCGGGCCCCGTCGGAATCGGGGGGTGCAACCATGCCGGGAGTGTGCCGATGTCGGCCCGCTCTTCGCATCCTTCCCCATGGGGAGATTCGAGACGGCTCCGGCTCCTTCTGGGAGACGAGATCGGTCGGAGCCGTCGTCCTCGGGGCGACGCCGGGCGGCGGTGCCGCCGAGTGCGGATCGGGCTCCCGGCGGGTCTCTCCCGGACGGGGCCGGGCTCTTCCCGGACCGGTCGCGGGGTATTGGGCCCTTCTCACCGGGAATCGTGGTCCGCGTCGACCCTCCCGGGGCCCGCGGCGGCGCAGATTGTCCAAATCTGCTGCAAAGGCCCGGATCGCCCCGGGCCGCCCCAGGAGCCCCACCCGCACCACACCGCGCCCGCCCGGCCCCGCCTCGATGCCGCACATCCGACCCGCCCGGTACCGCACGCCCGACCCCGACAGCGCACCCCGGCGCCGAGGACGCGACACCCTCCCCTTCGACGGGGCTTTCAGGGGCGCTCGCCGGAGGGATGCGGCGGCCCCTCACTTGTAGTGGTACCGCGCCTGGAGAATCACGAGATCGTCGCCGTCAACGAGGTACACGAGCCGATGCTCACCGGTGATACGCCGCGACCAGGCACCGGACAGCGCATGCCTCAGCGGTTCCGGCTTCCCCATCCCCTCGAAGGGATGGCGCATCGCATCCTCGATGAGTCGGTTGATCCGCGGCAGCATGCGTCGGTCCGTCTTCAACCAGGAGCTGTAGTCGGCCCAGCCGTTCGGCGTGAAGACCAGCCTCATGACAGCAGTTCGTGCTCCTCGACCCGCCCCTCGCGCGCCTGGGTGAGACTCTCCAGAAGGCGCGCGGCGTTGGCGGGCGAGCGCAGAAGGTGAGCCGTCTCCTCCAGCGCCTCGAACTCGTTGCGCGAGATGAGGACGGCATCCCCGCGCCGCGAGGTGATCTCCACGGGAGCCGCGTCCTCGTTGACCCGTTCAATGAGCCCGAACAGATTCGCCCGGGCCTCGCTGGCCGACACGACGGTCATCACTCCTCCTTCACTGGTACAAGATCTCGTACGAGTATGCACGGCAAACCGGTTCTGGGCAAGAGCCCGACGGGACTCATTGGGGATGCCTGCGAAGGCGGTGAGATCTGGTTAGCACCACCGATCCTGCGAGGCCCTCGCCCCACCCACCGGCTCCCACGCCGACCACCACCCCTTGGACTTACTCATCCAGGACGACGGCTCCCGCGACCAGCGCGATGGTGCGCCTCCTGCCGTTCGACGCCCCGACTCACCGCTCGGTCCCGGCGCCCGACGTCGCGGACATCGATGTCGAGGTCGGCCGCGGGGCTCCATCCCGAATTGTAGGGGGGTCAGCCCGCCTCGGGGTCGGCCAGGCGGCGGGCGGCCGCCACGACGGCGGCCCGCCGCCCGGCGTGCTCCTCATCGGAGGGCGGGCCGCAGAGCATCCGCGCCACCTGGGGGACGGTCGACCACCAGCCGGCCATGGACAGCACGAGCATCATCAGGTGCGGAGCGTCGATGCTCGCGGTGACCATCCCGGCATCCTGACCCTCGACGACCGCGTCCGACTTGCACTCGTAGTACGTCCGGCGCACCTCCTCGTCCGGAACCTCGTCGTCGAAAACCAGCGCCTCCCAGCGAAGGAGGCGGATGAGCTCGGGGCGCTCGCGGTGGTAGTCGTAGACGCGCCCCGCGTACTCGCCGATGTCCTCGGTGGCGAAGGATGTCACCGGTACCGCTCGGGCGACGTTCGCCAGCTCGTCGCGGAGCACCGTGGCGAACAGGGCCCGCTTTCCCCCGAAGTAGTTGTAGACCCGCTCCTTGTTGACCCCCGCTCGTCTGGCGATCCGCTCAACGGTCGTGCCGTCGGGCCCGTACTGCGCGAACTCGGTCGTCGCCGCCTGCATGATCCTGCGCTTGGTCCCCTCGGTGTCCCATGCCATGCGGCGCCTCCTGCTCTCATCTCCAACGCCACCGTTGCAGTTCTCCGAGCAGTGTACTACGTTGACTCCAACGTTTCCGTTGGAGAAAGGCGGTCGGGATGACTCGGAAGCAGATTCATGCGGGTTGCGGGGTCGCGGAGGTGGCTGAAGGAGTGACCGCGAGAGCGGTCGAAGGGGCGGCGACCGGCGGGGTCGCCGAAGAGGCGGTCGGGGGAGCGGCCGACGGGGCGTCCCCCTCGGCGACGAGCCCCGGGGCGGGCTCTGCAGCGGCCCATCCGGCGCACGGGATGGCCGTCTCCGTTCTCGTCGTCGCGGCGCTCTTCGTGCTGATGCAGCTGTACGCCGCCATCCCGCTGCTCGGCCCCGTCAGCGCCACCATGGGCGGTGATGCGACATTCGCCCTCTCAACGAGCTTCAGTGCGCCGTACGCGGTCGGATTCCTCGTCTGGGGGCCGGTCTCGGATCGATATGGGCGGAAGCGGGTGATGGTGGTGTCGATCGGGGTGCTCGCGGCGGCGACCCTCTTGTGCGCGACGGTCTCGTCGTCGTCGATGCTCTCGGTGCTGCGCGCCCTCCAAGGGGCGGCGGCCTCGGGATTCGCGCCCGTTGCCCTGGCCTACCTGACGGAGGCGGTGGCCCCCCGCCGCCGGGCGAGGGCGATCGGCGCGATGTCGACCGCCTTCCTGGTGGCCGGCATCGTCGGACAGGTCCTGGCGTCCGCCATCGCGCTGCGCGCGAGCTGGCCGTGGTTCTTCATCATGTGCGGCGTGATTCTCGCACTCATATGCGCGCTCATCATCGCCGTCGTCGTTGAAGTCCCGGGGCGCGGCCCGGCCATGTCGCTGCTTCGGCAGTTCGAGAACCTCGCGGCTCTGCTCTTCAGGCCGGCTATTGTCCTGCTCAATATCGCGCACGTGACGCTGCTGCTGTCCTTCGTGGCCCTGTACACCGGAATGGGACGTCATCTTGAGGACCTTCATGTGGCGGACTCGAGCATCATTGTCATCCGGCTGGCGGCGCTTCCGGCGATGCTTCTCAGCATGAGCGCGGGCGCCCTGTCGAAGCGCATCGGGATGATCCGGGTGGCGCAGGCGGGATTCGGTCTGGCCGCGATCGGCATGCTCGGCGAGATGATTCTGTCGCAGACGATCATCGGTGTCGTCGGTGCGAGTGTCGTCTACGTTGCGGGAGTGGCGCTCGCCATCCCCTCCATGATTTCGCTCTATGGCGACACCGCGGCGCCGCATCGCGGCAGCGGCATGGCCGTCAACGGGTTCGTCCTCTTCGTCGGCGCCGGCATCGGGGCGATCGTCGGTGGGACGATCGGGGCGTTCGGCGCCCTGACTCTGACGCTGGCCGCCCTCCTCGCGGGCGCCTCGGCCTCCCTCGTCGTTGTCGACGCCGTCGTCCGCAAGGGGGCATCCCGATGAGATCGGTGCTTGTTCTCGGCGCCACCGGCCGCACCGGGGCGGCCGTCATGAGGAACCGGCCGGACCGCGCCGTGATGTACGCCGGTATGCGCCGGGCGTCGTATGAGAGAGGGCGTCGCACGCCTCCGGAGGGCGCCGACGGCGTTCGACTCATCGATATGGACGACGACGCCGGCATGGTTGCGGCGCTCACGGGAGTCGACGTCGTCGTGAATGCGATTCGATTGCGGGAGGACATTCCGCGGATGGCCCTGGTCGATTGCCATGAGCGACTCATCGCCGCACGGGACGCGACGAAGGACGTCCAGTTCATCCACGTCGGTGGTGCGGGGGCTCTGCGTCTGGGCAATGGGCGTCGTTTCTGGGAGAGTCCGGATTTTCCTGCGCAGACGCTTCCGCGCGGGGCCGCTCACGCCGCACTCCGCGATCACCTCGAAGGGCGCGGAGACCGATATCGCTGGGCCTATCTGATTCCTCCGCCGAGTTATGAGCCGCAAGGTCCTCGCACGGGTCGTTACACGAAGGTGGAGCCTTCGGGCGACGAGCGCGAATTCCTCCGAAGGAGGATCAGTTACGAGGACTTCTCCTGCGCTCTCGCGAACGCAATCAGGGAGGAATGGCGGGGGACGTTCCTGATCGGCGGCTGACATGCCGTGGGCGCGGTGCGGGTGCGAGGGGCCGCTGGCCCTCGTGGGCCCTCCGGCCGGGCGCGTGCGGGGGGCGAGACCGACGCGGTGGCCGACCGTCGGCCCCGCGCCCGGCGGTCGCACTCATCAGGCGCGCTCGCCGGCCGCGTGTCTGCTACGCCCCTCGGGCCATCCGCGGACAGGGACGAAGACACCAGCCCGCAGCAGCCGGCCCAGCCCCCGTCATAGGCTCGGCCCATGACCCACTCCTCTGACCAAGCCCCCGGCGCCGCCCGCCCCTCCACCGCCGTCGACGCGATCGCCGAGCGCTACGTGGCCCGCCTGGCCGAGCTCTCCCCGGAGTTCGCCGTCTACAACGGCCTGCCCGGCCGGCGCGGCGAGCTCGACGACTACTCGCCGGAGGGCCTGGCCGCCCGAAACGACCTGGACCGCTCCATCCTGCGCGAGCTGGACGGCGTCGAGGCGGCCGACGACGTCGATCGCGTCACCGTCGCCGCCATGCGCGAGCGCCTGGGTGTGGGCCTGGACCTCGCCGACGCCGGCGAGGACCTGCGCAGCCTCAACAACATCGACAGCCCCGTCCAGACCCTGCGCGACGGCTTCGACAACCTGCCCACCGCCACCGAGGAGGACTGGGCCGACTTCGCCTCCGCCCTGCGCGCCGTCCCCCGGGCGCTGGACCAGTACGCGCACAGCCTGCGCCTGGCGCGCTCGCGCGGCGACATCGCCGCCCGCCGCCAGGTCGGGGCGGCGATCTCCCAGGCCCGCGACCAGGCCGGCGAGGCCACGAGCTCCTACACGGCGCTCATCGACGGCGCCGCCACCGCCGACGGCGCGCCCCTCCCGCCCGCCCTGGCCGCCGAGCTGCGCGAGGCCGCCGCTGTCGCCCGGCGGGGCTACGCCCGCCTCGCCGACTTCCTCGCCGAGGAGATCCTGCCGGAGGCGGGCCGGGCCGACGCCGTCGGGCGCGAGCGCTACGAGCGTTTCAGCCGGGAGTTCCTGGGCGCCGTCGTCGACCTGGACGAGACCTACGAATGGGGCCGGGAGCGCCTGGCCGCCATCGACGCCGAGCAGCGGGCCATCGCCGAGCGGCTCTACGGGCCCGGGACGGGCGTGCGCGAGGCCATGGACCGGCTGAACGCCGACCCCGCGCGCACCGTCCACGGCACGGCGGCGCTGCGGGACTGGATGCAGGCCACCTCGGATCGGGCCATGGCGGCGCTCAACGGCGTCCACTTCGACATCCCCGCCCCGCTGCGCACCCTGGAGTGCCGCATCGCCCCGTCGGCTACCGGCGGCATCTACTACACCGGGCCGAGCGACGACTTCTCCCGGCCGGGCCGCATGTGGTGGTCGGTGCCGGCGGACACCGAGGACTTCGCCACCTGGCAGGAGCGCACCACCGTGTTCCACGAGGGCGTGCCCGGCCACCACCTGCAGGTCGGCATGCAGACGTATCTGCGCGGCGAGCTCAACTCCTGGCGGCGCCTGGCCTGCTGGGTGAGCGGGCACGGCGAGGGCTGGGCGCTGTACGCCGAGAGGCTCATGGCGGACCTGGGCTTCCAGGACGACCCGGGCGACCGCTTCGGCATGCTCGACTCCCAGCGGCTGCGCGCCGCGCGGGTGGTGCTCGACATCGGGGTGCACCTGGGCAAGGAGCGCCCGCCCGAGCTGGCGGGCCTGCCCGGGGTGGGCGAGGGCGCCTGGGACGCGGGCAGCGCCTGGGCCTTCCTGCGCCACAACGTGGCCATGGAGGAGTCGTTCCTGCGCTTCGAGCTGGACCGCTACCTGGGGCTGCCGGGGCAGGCGCCGTCCTACGCGGTGGGCCAGCGGCTGTGGGAGGAGGCGCGCGATCGCGCGCTGGCGGGCGGGACGGGCCTGAAGGACTTCCACACCCGGGCGCTGCGCCTGGGCAGCGTGGGCCTGGACGTCCTGCGCCGGGCGCTGACCTGAGGGGCCGGGACGGCGGCGGTCCTACTCGGCCAGGGCGTCGAGGAGGGTCTCGACCTCGTCGATCACCGCCGCCGCGACCCAGACCCGGTCCCGCTTGCGCACCACGGCGATGCGCAGGACGCCGTCGGCCACCAGGCGGTCGAGGGCGCTGTAGGCGGCCGACGACGACGCACCCGTGAGCGCCTGCGCGTCCTCGGCATCCAGGACCGGATGCTCCAGGAGGGAGTCGAGCAGCCGCTGCCGGGCGGATCCCCGGCGTGCGTCCGTCTGGGCGCGCCACGCCTCGGGCAGTGACAGAATCCGGACGCTGGACTCCTGCGCGGCCGCGGCGGCGCGGCCGACCGCCCGGGCCACGAGCTCGATAATGGGGTCGGGATCGCCCGCGCGGTACAGATCGAGTGCGCGCGTGTACCGCTGCCCCTGGGCCATCATCGCGGCGGCGACGGGGACTGTCACCTGCCGGGTGAGGCCGCGCCTGCGCACAACGGCGTGGATGAGCGCGCGCCCCACCCTCCCGTTCCCATCGACGAAGGGGTGGATGCCCTCGAATTGGGCGTGGGCGATGGCGGCCTGCGCCAGGGCGGGAAGGTCCTGCCTGCGGAGGAAGACGATGAGGTCGTCGACGTCGGCGGCGACCTCATCGGCGGGCGGCGGGACGTGGAGGGCGCCGCGGGGCGAGTAGTCGGAGCCGCCGATCCAGTTCTGGACGCTGCGCAGACGACCGACCTGTTCGTCGACGTCGGCCGCGAGCGGCGCCAGGAGGGTTCTGTGGGCCGCGAGGAGATCATCCGCTTCGAGGTGGCGCCGGTCCGCGACGCCGCTGAGTGCGCGGGTCGCGTCCCCCGCGGCGGCGACGAGGCGGGCGTTGACATGAACCCGGACACCGAGCGAGGCGGCCGCAATCATGTCGAGGGGGGCGTTGACGGACTCGATCCTGGAGGAGGCGACCATCTCGCCCCGCATGAGGAGGTCCGCGATCGGCGCCAGGACGGTGCCGCCGCGCGTCGAAGCGCCTTCGAACCGGGCGAGCGCGAGCGAGGCCTCCTCGACGGCCCGCTGGACGGACTCCCCCAGTGCCGGCGTGCAATGGGCGATGCGCGGGGCGACGGCGGCCCGGTAACTCGTCAGAGTGCGATCGGCGCGCGGTCCCCGGCTGCGCGACACCCAGGGCAGGGTGCGGGTCGTCCACATCGGCCAGGTCACCGCCGTCCTCCTCTCTCCGCGCGCCAGGCCCCGCCAAGGCGGAACAGCGGGGCCGCTATTCCAGGTTAATGCACTCAACCTGGAATAGCCCCCCGATTTCCCGCATGATTGCGTGCACACCCGGCCCGGAGCCGGATGCGACTCGGGCGCGCCCGGTCCGACGCCGGACCCCGCGCTCAGTCCTGGAGGATGCGCCACCTGGAGGCGGCCGTGGACGCCTCCAGGAAGTCCCGGAAGGGCCCGGGCTCGGCCGCCAGCTCGGCGGGGGCGCCCCGCTGGGCCACGCGTGCGCCCCGCTCGGCGGGGGCGAGGAAGACGACCTCGTCGGCCCGGCGGATCGTGGACAGGCGGTGGGCCACAACCATGACGGTGCGGCCCGCCGACAGCTCGCGCACCACCTCGGTGATGGCCGACTCGTTCTCCCCGTCCAGGGCCGAGGTGATCTCGTCGAGCAGGAGGATCGGGGCGTCCTTGACGAAGGCGCGGGCGATGGACACGCGCTGGCGCTCCCCGCCGGACAGGCTCAGCCCGCCCGGGCCGACCCGCGTGTCCCACCCGTGCGGCAGCGCCTCGATGACGCGGTCCAGGCGGGCGCGGCGCGCCGCGGTCTCCAGCTCGGCGTCGGTGGCCCCGGGCCGGGCGATGCGCAGGTTCTCCCGGATGGTGGTGTCGAACAGGTAGACGTCCTGGAAGACCATGGAGGTCATGGCCATGATCTGGGCGGCGGGCAGGGCGCGCACGTCGGCGCCGCCGATGGCCACGGTCCCATCGCCCGCGTCCCAGAACCGGGCGGCCAGGCGCAGGATGGTGGACTTGCCGGCCCCCGAGGGCCCCACCAGGGCGGTGACCCGCCCCTGCGGCGCGCTCAGCGACACCCGGTCCAGGACGGGGCGGCCCCGCTCGTAGGAGAAGGAGACGCCGTCCAGGGCGATCGCGGTCCCCTCGGCCCGCGCCCGCTCGCCGGGGGCGGGCTCGGGCAGGGGCTCGGCGTCGAGGATGGCGTTCATGGCGGTCAGGGCGACCCGCGCGTTGTCGGCCTCGCTGGACATCATGGCGGCCTTGGTCAGCGGCATGAGCATCCGGGAGGCCACGACCATGACCGCCAGGTACCCGACGACGTCGAGGCGGTGTCCGCCCACGAATGACAGGCCCGCGGCCATGACCGCGGCGAAGGCGGCGTTGGCGATGATGTTGAAGGCCTGGCCGGGGCGGCCCTTGATGCGCAGTCCGGCCAGGGTGGCCTCGGATTCGGCCTCCAGGGCGGCGCGCGCGGGCTCCCAGCCGGTCCGGGTCGCGCCCGTGGCGCGCAGGACCGGCTGCAGGCGGGCGAACTCGACCAGGCGCCCGGCGGCCAGGGCCGAGGCGCCGTCCTCCAGCTCGTTGGCGCGGGCGGTCGCCGCGGACATGCGCCGCCACACGAGGTAGAGGACCACCGCCGTGACGGCCATGATGAGCGCCAGGGGCCACTCGACGACGGCGGTGGCCGCGATCATGACCAGGGGCACGATGAAGGCGTTGCACAGGCTGGGGATGACCATGGAGGTCAGGTGCGACAGGGTGTTGACCTCCTTGGATGTCGCATTGACGACGGCGGCCTCCCGCTGGGCGTTGAACCACCCCAGGGGCAGGGCGAGCACGTGCTCGGCGACGCGGTCGATCATGGCGTCGCAGACCTCGAAGACGCTGACCCGGTAGGAGCGGAGCATGGCGACGGTGTCGACGACGACGGTGAGGACCCCGAGCACGACGACGGCCGCCAGCCACGCGCCCAGGTCGGCCGAGCGGGCGTAGAAGGCGCGCAGGAAGGGGACCATGAGGGCCAGGGTCGCGCCCTGCAGGACGGCGGAGGCGACGAACCAGCCCAGGATCCTGCGCATCTCGGCGGCGTTGACCAGGCGCAGCAGCATCTTCCACATGGCTCACTCCCCCTCCCCGGCCCCGGCGGGGGCGGCGCTCGGCACGGCCCCGGCGCGCTCGGCGCCGCGAGCGGGGCCGGCGGACCCGGCGCGGCCGCCGGCGTCCCCGCCGCTATCGTCCCCGCCCCCGCCGTCGGGGGCCAGGTCCTGGCTGCGCCACATGGCGGCGTAGCGGCCGCCGGCCGCCAGGAGGTCCTCGTGGCGGCCGCGCTCGACGACGGCGCCGTCGTCGACGACGAGGATCTGGTCGGCGTCGCGCACGGTGGACAGGCGGTGGGCGATGACGATGACGGTGCGCCCGGCCGCCAGGCGGGACAGGGCGGCGTGGATGTCGCGCTCGGAGGCCGGGTCGGCCTGGGCGGTGGCCTCGTCCAGGACCAGGACCGGGGCGTCCTGGAGGTAGGCGCGCGCCAGGGTGACGCGCTGGCGCTCCCCGCCGGAGAGGAACCCTCCCTCCTCCCCCAGGACGGTGTCGTAGCCGCGGGGCAGGCGCATGATCCGCTCGTGGATGCAGGCGGCCCGCGCCGCGGCCTCCACCTGCTCGCGCGCGGCCCCCGGGCGCCCCAGGGCGATGTTGTCGTGGACGGAGTCGTGCGACAGGGCCACGTCCTGCAGCACGATCGCCACCCGCGAGCCCAGCCAGCGGAAGGTCGCCTCGCGCACGTCGACGCCGCTGACGCGCACCGCCCCGCCCTCGACGTCGTAGAAGCGGGCGATCAGGCGCGCCAGCGTCGACTTGCCGCCGCCCGAGGGCCCCACCAGGGCGGTGACGGCCCCGGGCTCGGCGGTGAAGGACACGCCCTTGAGGACCGGCGCGCCCGGCTCGTAGGAGAAGGTGACGTCGTCGACCTCGACGCGGCCGGGGGCGGGGCCGTCGCCGTCGTCGAAGGACCCCTCGGGCATGGGCTCCTGGGACAGCAGGTCGGCGGTGGCGCGGGCCGCCATGCGCGACTCGTAGATCTGCTGCATCATGGACACGACCGTGAGCAGCCCCTCGGGCAGCCCCGGGGCGAGGAGGAAGAAGACCAGGACCGCGGACGGCTCGCTCCAGCCCCGGGCCACGAACAGGGCGGCCAGGGGCGCGACCGTGGCGAAGACGACGGCCGGGCGCAGGAGCGCCCCCATGAGGCTGATCATCCTCCCGGAGGCGAGCACCCACTCGTAGGACAGGTCGGAGAAGCGCCTGCGGGCGGCGTCGAAGCGGGTGCGGGTGATGTCGGTGGCCTGGAAGCTCTTGATCTCCTTGATCCCCTCGAGCATCTCGACGGTGGCGGCGGCCAGGCCGGTCTGCGCCACGGCGAAGCGGTCGGTGATGTCCCCCAGGCCGCGCATGGCGGTGGCGGCGACGGCGCCCAGGACCAGGCACCACGCGCCCACCAGCGTCAGGGCCAGCCGCCAGTCGGTCCACGCCAGGTAGACCGCCCCGGCCGCGGCCCCCACCAGGGCGTTGGTGACGTCCCCGGGCACGTGGGCGACCAGCGTGTGGATGGAGGAGGTGTCGTCGCACACCATCTTGCGGATGGCCCCGTGGGGGATCTGGGCGACCCGCCCCAGGGGCAGGCGGCCGATGGCGTTGACGAGTCGTGTGCGCAGGTGGTGGCGCAGCCTCGCCTCGGCCAGGTGGGTGATGGCCAGGCCCCACAGGTAGAGCAGCTGGGCCGCCAGGAGCGAGCCGACGGCGAGCCCCGCCCAGGCCCAGGGGCTGCCCGCCCACCCGGAGCGGTCGGACTCCCCCAGCCAGATGGCCGCCATATTGCGCAGCGCCACGTAGGGCCCGATGGACAGGACGGCCCCGGCGGCGGTGAGCGCGCCGGAGGCGATCATCGCCCGGCGCGCGGGGGCTATAAGAGTGGTGACGGTGACCGTCATCCCTACCTCCTTGACATGACTGGGCGAGGCGGGGCCGCCAGCGGAATCCCCGCAATAGTTGGGAAGCCTAACCTAATGAGAATAGTTTTCACAGGGATGTTCCTCACAGGACGGGCCGGAAGGCCGCTAACCTGGGCCCGTGACGACCTACGGCTTCATCGGCGCGGGCAATATGGCCGGCGCGATCGTGCGCGGGGCGATCGCGGCCGGCACCGACCCCGCCTCCCTCCTCCTCACCAGCGCCCACGACTCCGCCGCCCGCCTCGCCGCGCAGACGGGCGCCCGCCACGAGCCCGACGCCGGGGCGCTCGCGGCCGCGGCCGACGTCGTCGTCCTGGCGGTCAAACCCCGCGTCGTGCCCGCGGTCACAGTCCGGATCTCCGACGCTCTCGCCGCCTCCCGCCCCCTGGTCGTGTCCATCGCCGCCGGGATCGGCCTGGCCCGCCTGGAGTCGCTCCTGCCCGAGGGCGCGCGCGTCGTGCGCGCCATGCCGAACATGGCGGCCGGGGTCGGCCAGTCCATGACCGCCCTGGCGGCGGGCGCGGCGGCCGACGAGTCCGACCTGGCGACCGCGCGCGCCCTCATGGACTCGGTCGGGCGCACCGTTCTCATCGCGGAGGAGGACTTCTCGATCTTCGTCGGCCTGGCGGGCTCGGCCCCCGCCTTCGTCTTCACCTTCATCGACGCCCTGGCCCGCGCCGGCGTGCTCGGCGGGATCCCCAAGGCGCAGGCCGTCGAGATCGTCGCCCAGACCGTCCTCGGATCGGCCCGCGCCGTGCAGGTCGAGGCCGCCGCGCGGGCCGACGGCGGCGCCGGGCGCACCCCCGCCGACCTCGTCGACGCCGTGTGCTCCCCCGGCGGGACGACGGTGGCCGGACTGGTGGCCATGGAGCGGGCGGGCTTCTCCAGCGCGGTCATCGAGGCCGTGCGCGCCGTCGTCGCGGCGGACCGCGAACTGGCCGGCTGAGCCCGCGGCCCCGCCCCCGCGGCCGGACCACCTGCCCGCGGCCCGCCTCACAGTCGGGTCCGGCGGCCCCTCCCGGCTGCGCCGGCGGTCACACCATGTCGATGACGCGGTCGGCGCATTCGTTGAGGAACTCGACGTCGTGGCTGATGACGATGACGACGCGCCCCTCGCGCGCCAGGTCGCGCAGCTCGGCGGCGATGGCGACCAGATGGCGGTGGTCCACCCCCGAGGTGGGCTCGTCGAGGATGAGGACCCTGGCGTCTTGGTCGATGGCGGTGGCGATGACCAGGCGCTGCTTCTGGCCGCCGCTGAGCGAGAGCGGGTGCCTGTCGGCCAGGGCGGCCAGGTCGAGGCGCTCGAGCTGCGGCGCGCTGGCCTCCTGGGAGACGGACTCGGTGAAGAGCTGGCGGTGGACGTCCTGCATGACGAGGAAGGCCCGGCCGCTCCTCAGCTCCCGCCCGCCCAGGCTCATGCGCGCACCGCGGCGGGCGCGCTGGAGGCGGCAGACGGCGCGCGCCAGGGTGGTCTTGCCGATCCCGTTGGCGCCCACGACGCCGGTGACGGCCCCGGCGGGGAAGAACAGGCGGGGGATGTCGAGGACGAGCCGGCCCGAGCGCTCGACCTGCAGGTTCTCGATGAGCAGGCCGTCGGCGCCGTTCCCGACGGCGTCATCGGCGGCGGCGCCATCGGCGGCGGGGCGCCTCCCCGGGCCGCCCGCGATGGCGGCGAGCCCGGCGGGCCGCACCGCGAGGCGGGGGCGCTCCAGGGCGCGCAGCCCCAGCTCCTTGCGCCGGGCCTCGCCGATCCGCCACAGCTCCTCCCCCGCCATGCGGTGCACGACGCGCCCCCGCCCCATGATGACGACCTCGTCGACGAGGCCGCGCAGGAAGTAGATGCGGTGCTCGGCCACCACCAGGGTCCGCCCCGCCGCCTTGAGCCGCCCGATGGTGGCGCGCACGTCGTCGATGGCCCGCGGATCCAGGTTCGAGGTGGGCTCGTCCAGCAGGATGACCGGGGTCCGCTGGGCCAGGGCCTGGGCGCAGGCGACCTTCTGGACCTGCCCGCCGGACAGGGTGCGCAGGTCGCGGTCGGCGAGGTCCCCGATCCCCAGCTCCTCCAGGGCCCCGGCCCGACGGCGGCGGATCTCGCCGGCCTCCACCCGGTAGTTCTGGGGGGCGAAGGCGAGCTCGTCGGCCACCGTCGTCGTGAAGAACTGGGAGGCGGGATTCTGGAAGACCGTGGCGGTGCGCAGCCCGGAGCGCTCGATCGGGGCGGAGGACACGTCCTCGTCGTCGATGAGGACCCGACCGCTCAGTTCACCCTCGTGGAAGTTCGGGATGAGGCCGTTGAGCAGGCGCAGGACGGTGGACTTGCCCGAGCCCGAGGCCCCGCACACGAGGGTCAGGGCGCCGGGGGTCACGTCCATGTCGACGTCGTCCAGGACCGGCCGGCCTCCGGGGTAGGAGTAGGAGACCCCCCGGATCGCCAGGCGGGCCCGGGCCGCGGCCGTCACAGCCACCGCCCCCAGACCGGTTGGGCCGCCAGGGCCGCGGCGAGGACGAGGAGGACGGCGTCGGCCGCCCCGAACCGCAGGCGGTCGACGATCGTGGGCCGGCCGCCGGAGCCCAGGCCGCGGATGAGGGCGGCGGCCGAGAGCTCGTCGGCGCTGCGGGCGGAGGCCGCCAGGACCGGTACGACGAGCTTCTCGATGCCGTCCAGCGGGTGGCGCCACAGGTGGGAGCCGCTGTAGCCGCGCAGCCGCATGGCCTCCATGACGCCGCGGGCCTCGTCGAGGGCCACCGGGAAGAAGCGGAAGAGCACGGCGAGGGGAATGGTCAGGAAGCGGGGCAGGCGCATCCGGCTCATGGCCGCCAGCAGCGCGCTGACGCGGGTGGTGGTGATGAACCAGGCCCCCAGCGACAGCGAGACGGCGAAGCGCAGCAGCCAGTAGGAGACCACGCCCAGGAACACCCCGGGCCCCGTGGGCCACCAGTGCGGCAGCTGGACGCAGAGCCACATGACCCCGACGATGAGCGTGTAGAGGGTCAGGACGCGCACGGGCTCGTCCAGGGCGATGAGCACCCCCACCACAAGGGCGATGAGGCCGACGGCGCGGGTGGGGGCGACCCCCATCACCAGCACGTTGCAGACCAGCAGCACCAGGATCTTGCTGCGGGGGTCGGCCTGGATGCGGGGAAGCGGGGAGCCCGCCCGCGAGCGCGGCCCGGGGGCGGCGTCGAGGAGCGTGCGGGAGCGGCGGGCGGGCGCGTCGGGCATGGGGTCGGACATGGGCGCTGCGCTCGGGGTCTGCTTATCCGCTGGCCGGGGCCGCCGCTCAGGCGACGCCCGCGCGCTCGAAGTGCTTGTGGAGCACTCTCATCCCCAGCAGCGCGCAGCCGTAGGAGATGACGGCGACGACGACGGCCCAGCCGGCGATGACCGGAACGGTGACCAGCGAGCGGTAGCCGTCGGCGTACTCCTGTCCCATGGACCGGCCGATGTCGGCGAAGTAGGCGTCGGAGGCCCAGACGATCGGCAGCAGCGGGCCGATGATCCACATGGAGAAGATGCTGAAGCCCAGGGCGTTGGCGGCGGTCCTGGTGTATCCGCCGCTGCGGGTGACGGCGTCGGCGGCCAGTCCCAGGGGCGTGGAGATGAGGGGCGTGATCCAGGCGTGGCCGGTGGCGACCATGAGCACGCCGACCACGAGGCCCATGACGGTGTACGCGCCGAATGCCCGGGTGCGGGCGATGTAGAGCATGCAGATGATGGCGCACACGACTATGCCCAGGAGCCAGCCCGCGAACATCATGGCCGGGTGGAAGATGCCGAGCATGCCGGTGCCGAACAGGGCGATGAAGTACAGGGCCGTGAAGACCCCCGCGTTAATGAGGTTGCGCGGCGAGGTCATGCGCGCCGCGCGGGCGGTGCTGGTGGTCGTCACAGGGGCCCCTCTCGTCGTCGACACCGTGAACTTCGGTAAGGCATACCTGAATTACTTATCTCATTCCCGCCCCGCCCCGCAAGCCCAGTCCCGCAAGCCCGGTCCGGCCGGCGGCGGCCCCCCGCGGCCGGGCCGCCCCGCCCGTAGCCCACCTCACAGCCGGACCCGGCGGCCCCTGCCGGCCGCGCCGTCGGCCCGTGACAGAATCGGGCCCATGTCTGGATCCTCCGCCGAGCGCTCCCCCCGCTTCCAGCCCTCCGAGCTCCACAGCCCTCACGTGCCCGCCAGGGTGAGCATCGACGGCCTGGAGACCGTCTGGGGAGGGCGCTGGGAGGCCGAGGGGACCTACGCCTTCGACCGCGGCGCGCAGCGCGCGGAGGTCTTCTCCATCGACACCCCCCCGCCCACGGTCTCCGGCTCCCTGCACGTGGGGCACGTCTTCTCCTACACCCACACCGACACCGTGGCCCGCTTCCAGCGCATGCGCGGCAAGGCGGTCTTCTACCCCATGGGCTGGGACGACAACGGCCTGCCCACCGAGCGCCGGGTGCAGAACTACTTCGGGGTGCGCTGCGACCCCTCCCTGCCCTACGACCCGGACTTCACCCCGCCGCACACCGGCGGCGAGGGCAAGTCGATCAAGGCCCGCGACCAGGTGCCGGTCTCGCGTCGCAACTTCGTCGAGCTGTGCGAGCGCCTCACGGTCGAGGACGAGAAGCAGTTCGAGGCCCTGTGGCGCCGGCTCGGCCTGAGCGTGGACTGGTCGCACACCTACCAGACCATCGGGGAGCGGGCCCGCAAGGTCGCCCAGACCGCCTTCCTGCACAACCTTGAGCGCGGTGAAGCCTACCAAGCGGCGGCGCCCGGCCTGTGGGACGTCACCTTCCAGACGGCGGTGGCCCAGGCCGAGCTGGAGTCGCGCGAGTACCCCGGCTTCTACCACCGTCTGGCCTTCCACATCGTGGACGAGGATGCCGCCGCCAAGGCCGAGGCCGCCGGCGCCCCGGTGGAGAACGGCGTCGACGTGTGCATCGAGACGACCCGTCCCGAACTGCTGCCCGCCTGCGTGGCCCTGGTGGCCCACCCCGATGACGAGCGCTACCAGCCCCTGTTCGGCACCACGGTGTCCTCCCCCGTCTTCGGCGTCAAGGTGCCGGTCCTGCCCCACCCGGCCGCGGAGAAGGACAAGGGTGCCGGTATCGCCATGTGCTGCACCTTCGGAGACACCACCGACATCGACTGGTGGCGCGACCTACAGCTGCCGCTGCGCGCCATCCTGCGCAAGGACGGGCGCATCGAGACCGAGACACCCGAGTGGATCACCTCCGAGGCCGGCTGCGAGGCGTACGGAGCCATGGCCGGCAAGACCACCTTCTCCGCCCGCGAGGCCATCGTGGCCCGCCTGGCGCAGACCGGTGAGATGCGCGGCGAGCCCGTCAAGACGGTGCGTCAGACGAACTTCTTTGAGAAGGGCGACAAGCCCCTGGAGATCGTCACCTCCCGCCAGTGGTACATCCGCAACGGCGGTAAGGAGTGGACGAACCCGGCCTCCGGCGCCGATCTGCGCGACGAGCTGCTGGAGCGCGGCCGCCAGCTGGAGTTTCACCCGGACTTCATGCGCGTGCGCTACGAGAACTGGGTGCGGGGCCTCAACAACGACTGGCTGGTCTCGCGTCAGCGCTTCTTCGGCGTCCCCTTCCCGCTGTGGTACAAGGTGGGCTCCGACGGCGAGGTCGACTACAACGCGGTCCTGACCCCGGACGAGTCCGAGCTGCCGGTGGACCCCTCCTCCGACGTCCCGTCCGGCTACACCGAGGACCAACGCGGCAAGCCCGGCGGCTTCGTCGGTGAGCTCGACATCATGGACACCTGGGCCACCTCCTCCCTGTCGCCCCAGCTGGCCTCGGGCTGGCTGACCGATGAGGACCTCTTCGGCCGGGTCTACCCGATGGACCTGCGCCCGCAGGGCCAGGACATCATCCGCACCTGGCTGTTCACCTCGGTGGTGCGCGCGGACCTGGAGTTCGCGGCCCTGCCGTGGCAGAACGCCGGCCTGTCCGGCTGGATCCTGGACTCCGACCACAAGAAGATGTCCAAGTCGAAGGGCAACGTCGTCACCCCCATGGGCCTGCTGGAGCAGTACGGCTCCGACGCCGTGCGCTACTGGGCCAGCTCGGCGCGCCTGGGCCTGGACGCGGCCTTCGAGGAGACCCAGATCAAGATCGGCCGGCGCCTGGCCATCAAGGTCCTCAACGCCTCCAAGTTCGCCCTGTCCATGGGGATCCCGTGGGACGCGGACGAGGCCACCGTGGCCGCGGCGCCCGCCCCCTGCCTGGACGCCTCGGTGGTCAACGAGCCGATCGACCGGGCGGTCCTGGCCGCACTGGCCGACGTCGTCGACACCGCCACGGCCGCCTTCGAAGGCTTCGGGCACGCCCGTGCCCTGGAGGTCACCGAGTCCTTCTTCTGGACCTTCTGCGATGACTACATCGAGCTGGTCAAGGACCGGGCCAATGACTTCGACGGCTCTCACGAGCCCGCCGCCGTCCGCTCGGCGCGGGCGACGCTGGCGATCGCGGTGGACACCTTCGTGCGCCTGCTGGCCCCCTTCCTGCCCTTCGCCACCGAGGAGGTGTGGAGCTGGTACCGCACCGGCTCGGTGCACCGGGCCGCCTGGCCGGAATCGACCGGCTTGCGTGAGGCCTCCGCGGGGGCCGACGCCGAGCTGGTCGCCCGCGCCGGAGCCGCCCTGGCGGCGCTGCGCAAGGTGAAGTCGGAGGCCAAGACGAGCCAGAAGACGCCGATCCTCTCGGTGACGCTGGCCGTCGCCGCAGACCGGCCCGAGTACGCCGAGGCTATTGAGGCGGTGCGTGCGGACCTGACCGAGGCGGCCAAGGTGACCGGCACCTTCACCGTGGAGCAGGCCGCCCAGGCCGCGGACTCCGAGTCGGCCGACGGAGCCGCATCGGTGACTGTCACGGCCGCCGAGCTCGGTGAGGCCCCGGCCAAGCCGGCCAAGAAGAAGTGAGCCGCTAGCAGCCTGCCTTCTGACGAACGGTGGCGCCGCCCCGTCCTGGGGTGGGGCCACCGTCGTCGTTCTGGAACGCACTGGGTAGGCTCACGCGATTGGTTCTCGCCTCGAGGCTCAGCAGGATCCGGTACTCGATGAGGACGATGGCGATCGCGGTCAGCAATGCTGCAAGGACGTCGATCCGGCTTTGCACGACGCAGTCGTGGGAGAAGTACCCGAACTCGAGCGTGGCGAAGCGCTCCCGCATGCACAACACCGATCCGGCGCCGAACTCGTCCTCGACCTCGGCGTTGTCGACGGTGAACATCCAGGCGAGCCCGATCGCCAACGCGAACGCGCAACCGAACCTGAACCAGGGGAGCACGCGGGGTATCAGGGACATGTGGGGTGTGCGGCCGCGCTTCCACCAGGACAGGGCCATCGCCGCCAGGGCGATCGCACCGAACGCAGCGGTGACCGCCCGCGCGACGTGCGCCCTGTCCGGAGGGCTCCCCGTCAGCTCGGGCTCGATGATGACATCCTGTACCACCTTGTAGCCGGCTCCGTCACTACCGGTGAGAGTCAGAACATGCGGGACCACCTCTGTAGTCACGACATCGGAGGAGTCTCCGTAGATCATGCTCGTCGTGACCTTCGTAGTAGCGCGCACAGTCCCATTGTCATGGAATGCCGCCTTGACGAGTCTCACTTCGCTCTTGACGTCCTTCCACCGAATTCCCATCTGGGCGAGCCGATCACGCTCGGTACGGATGGTCTCTTCGGCTCGCATGGGTGGGGAGGCCCCGGTGGAGGCTTCGGGATCGGTCCGCTCGGCGTCGATCACCGCCTGATGCTCTTTGACCGCCGCCAGAACCCGGTCGGAGTTGGGTTTGTCCCGCACCGCCTCCTGAATCCTGGGGACCAGCCAAGGAAGGACGGTCAGACCGACCACGGCCACGGTCAGGAGGCCGATCAGAGTGTTGACCACGCGGGTTCTACTCGGCGCCATCCCATCATCCCTCAGCAACATCGACTCACCGCTGAGTCTGGCACATCGTGCAACTATGCGGGTGGTTTCGTGTCTGCTCCTCAGCTCCGGCAGCGCACCGTGGATCCGCGGTTCCTGAGGAAGACGGGCATGAGCGTGCGATGCTCTGCCGGCTCTGGTTCTCCCCTCAAGCGGGCTATCAGGAGCGAGCCCGCGGCGGCTCCCATCGCCTCGCGGTCCACGCTGAACTCGCTGAAGGCCTCTCCCTGCCGCCCGTGGCACTCCGTGATCCCGAGGGTGAGTACGGACAGGTCGGCGGGAATGGACAGCCCGTGGGCCTGCGCCGCACAGGCGAGCCCCACCAGGGCGGCAGGGTTGTTGGAGACGACGGCGCTGCGCCCCTCCACCAGTCCGTCCGCTCCCACAATCGCGCTTCCGGCCAGCGCCAGCTCCGGAACCTGGCGCACCAGGACATCCACCCCCAGGTCGACCGCGGCATGCAGAAGCTCCTGGGCCTGGTCCTGGCGCGCATGGGCGTCGTCGGCGCTGGTCTCCCGCATGAGTGCGACGATGCGCCGGTGCCCGAGCCCGGCCAGGTGCTTCACGGCTTCGTGCGCCATCTGGGCGAAGTCGGTGTCGACGCCCGGCGCCCCGACGGTGCAGCCGGAGGATCCGATGAGAACAGTGGGGATCTTCTCCTCCAGGAGCATCGCCTCACGCTCATCGTCCTGAGACACATCCATGAGGATGGCACCGCCCAGCGATCCCGAGCGCACGAGTGAGCGCAGCTCGATCAGCGGCGCCGAGGATGTCATGACCGGGATGACGACCTGGAGTCCGCTGGGTTCCAGGGCTCGGCGAATGCCGTCGACGTAGTCGAGGTCATTGGCGTCGATGGTCGAGCGCTGGCGTCGGAACAGTACCCCCACGGTGCGCAGCACCGGCGAGGCCAGAGAACGGGCGGCGGTGTTGGGGTGGTAGTCGAGCTCGCGCACGGCCCGCATGACCCGCTCCCGGGTGCTCGAGCGCGTCGAGCGCTGTCCGGACAGGACATAGGTGACGGTCGAGGGCGACACCCCCGCCGCTCGGGCTACGTCAGCGCGGGTCGCCGCCATCAGGTCCTCCTTGCGGAAGATCCAGCCAACAGGCGCCGTTGGGCGGCAGGACGACGGTTTCCGTAGCATCTGCCCCGCCCCGATCGGCAGGATGCCAAGAGATGATGAGAGGCCTGCCGGTGTCCTCGATCATCACCGGATGCTCAGTGGTGTTGAGGACGACACCTGTCACTCCGTTGCGCAGGAAAAGGACTCCGGGCTCTGACGCCAGCCACTCCACAGCCCCGCGCCCAAGCCGGCGCTCGCGCCGCAGAGCGATGGCCCGCCGGTACAGGGCGAGGGTGGAGTCCTCGAGCCCCTCCTGGGCCTCAGGCGAGTAGTCGCCCCACCTTTCGGGCTGGGGCAGCCAGGTACGACCGGTGGTGTTGTACCCGTAGGAAACCCCGTCCCGAGTCCAGGGCAGGGGGACGCGGCAGCCGTCGCGCCCCGGCACGAGGTGGTTGGTGCGCTCCCACAAGGGGTCCTGGCGGACCTCGTCCTCCATGGTGGTGTGCTCGGGCAGTCCCAGCTCCTCGCCCTGGTAGAGGTAGGCGCTGCCGGGCAGCCCCAGCATGAACAGGGTCGCGGCGCGCGCCCGGGCCAGGCCGAGCTCGGCGTCGGGCTGGGGGTCGTTCGGTCCGATCCCAGGGTTGGTGTCCATGTCGGCGGGGTAGGCCAGGCGGGAGGCGTGGCGTACGACGTCGTGGTTGGACAGCACCCAGGTGGCCGGAGCCCCGACAGCACCGTACTCGGCCAGGGAGACGTCGATGACGCGGCGCAGCTCAGCGGCGTCCCACCCGGCGGTCAGGAAGGGGAAGTTGAAGGCCTGGCTCATCTCGTCTGCGCGCACGTACAGGGCGGCATCCGCCTCGGTGGGTACCCAGGCTTCGGCGACCATGAGGATGTCCGTGCCGACCTCGTTCAGGACACTGCGCCACTCGCGGTAGATGTCGTGGACCCCGGGCTGGTTGAAGGCGGGGCCGACGTCGGGCAGCTTCTCACGGGCGGCGGCAGCATCCTCGTCTTCTGCGGCGACGACGTTCCACCGGTCCGGGCCGAGGTCGTCATCGGGCAGACCCTCGGCCTTGACCAGTCCGTGAGCGACGTCGACACGGAACCCGTCGATGCCCCGCTCCACCCAGAAGCGCAGGAAGGTGCGGAAGTGCTCGTGGACGTCCTCGTTGGACCAGTTGAAGTCGGGCTGCTCGGCGGCGAACAGGTGGAGGTAGTACCAACCGCGGTCCCGGCTGCGGCCGGTGAGCGGCTCGACCGGCTGCCAGGCGGAGCCCCCGAACAGCGAGCCCCAGTTGTTCGGGGTGCTGTCGTCGCTGTGGCGGAAGATGTAGCGGTCGCGCTCGGGGGAGCCCGGGCCTGCGGCCAGGGCGGAGCGGAACCATTCGTGCTGGTCGGAGGAGTGATTGGGCACCAGGTCGATGACCACGCGGATGCTGGCTTCGTGGAGATCGGCGATGAGGGCGTCGAGGTCTTCCAGGGATCCGTACTCGGGGGCCAGGCCGAAGTAGTCGGAGACGTCGTAGCCGGCGTCGACCTGGGGCGAGGGGTAGAACGGCGAAAGCCACACGGCATCGATACCGAGCGCGGCCAGGTGGTCGACGTGCTTCCGGATGCCCTGGATGTCGCCAATCCCGTCACCATTGGCATCGGCAAAGGAACGGGGATAGATCTGGTAGATGACGGCGTCGCGCCACCAGGCATCGGTGTCTGTGCGCGGCGCGAGGCCCTGAGAGCAGGAGCTGGTCGAGGTCATGGGCGGGTCCTGGTCGGGCCGCAGCACTGCGGCGAGGTGAGAGATAAGGAGAAGAGAGACATGGAGACAAGGAAGTAGCTGGCAAGAGCCAGCGAGAGTCATAGACGTCCTCTGCGGGACGGCGGCGCGGTGCTGCCGCCCCGCAGAGAGAGCCTGTGACGGACGGACCCTACAGCGATCCGGGTTCTGGGAACGCTGGCACTACTGCTTAAGTCCGCCTGCGGCCAGACCCGCCACGATGCGGCGCTGGAAGAAGAGCACCATGAGCACCAGCGGCAGCGTCATGATGACGCCGGCCGCCATCTGGGACCCGAAGGGAGTGTTGAACTGGGAGTCCCCGGTGAACTTCGACAGCAGCACCGTGGCCGGCTGCATCGAGGGCTTGATGATCATCGTGACGGCCACGAGGAACTCGTTCCAAGCACCGATGAAGATGATGATGGCGGTGGTGAAGATGCCCGGAGCGGCCAGCGGGAGGATGACCTTGCGGAAGGCTTGACCGGGGGTGCATCCATCGACCATGGCGGACTGCTCGAGCTCCTGGGGCATCTGCCGGAAGAAGCTCGTCAGGTTCCACACGGCCAAGGGCAGGGAGAAGGACAGGTCCGGGACAATCATCGCCTGGTAGGTGTCCGTCCAGCCCCAGGCGGCGAAGTTCTTCAGCAGGGGCACAATGATGGCCACGAGCGGGAACATCGAGGTGGCGATGATGAGGAGCATCAGCAGGCCCTTGCCCCGGAAGTCGAGGCGTGCCAGGGCGTAGGCGGTGAAGGTCGCCACAGCCAGCGCCACAATCGTCACGACGATCGAGACGATGAGGGAGTTGATGAGGCCGTTGGCGAAGTCGTTCTTCGAGGAGAAGACCGCCTTGTAGTTCTCGAAGGAGACATGCCGCGGCCACCAGCTGTTCTCGAAGATCTCGCTGTCGGGGCGCAGCGATGAGACCAGCATCCAGTAGAAGGGCGCCAGGCAGTATATGACGATGAGGACGATACCGGCGTAGGAGAAGAGGCTTCCCCAGTCCCTCTTGGTCTTGCGAACCGGTGCAGCGGTGGAGGTACTCATGCCTGCTGGCTCCTTTCAGTAGCCGTCTGGGAGGCCGGGGTCGAGGAGCCGGAGCGCTTGAAGAAGGCGCTGACCGGCAGCTTGCGCTCATTGCGCTTGCGCCGAGCCTCGTCGTTGCCGCTGAGGTCGGTGTTGGTGATCTTCAGGAAGGCGATGGCGAAGACAAAGACGTAAAGGAACAGGATGAGGGCGTATGCCGCTGCGCTGCCAAAGCGGGAGTTGGAGCTCTCGTCCTGGACCAGCATGGAGAGGGTCTCCACGCTGCTCTTCCTAGGACCGATGAGAATATAGGGCAGGTCGAACATGCGCAGGGCGTCCAGGGCCCGGAAGACCACGGCCACAACGAGCGCAGGCTTGACCAGCGGCAGGGTGATGGAGGTGAAACGCTTCCAGGCGCTCGCACCGTCGATCTTGGCAGCCTCATAGACCTCGTCGGGGATGAGCTGGAGCCCAGCCAGGGTGAGCAACCCGATGTAAGGGGCCGTCTTCCACACGTCGGCGATGATGATGGCCATCTTGGCGCTCAGATCCCCCGAGGCCCACATGACGTGCTGGCCCAGGATCGCGTTGGCGACACCGTTCTGGTTGAAGATCCAGCCCCACAGGATGGCGGAAACGGCGGTGGGGATCGCCCAGGGAACGAGGATGGAGGCACGCACGATGCCGCGTCCCTTCATCGCCTTGTGCATGATGAGCGCCATGGCCACACCGAGGATGGTCTCCAGGACCACGGTGACCACGCCGAAGAGGGTGGTGTTGTAGAAGGCCACCCAGAACCGTTCGCCTGCACTGGAGAAGATGTCGGTGTAGTTCTTCAGGCCCACGAAGGGCTCAGTGGTGGAGAAGAAACCGTCATCCTCCAGCCGGGGCCGCCCGAAGAGCGACTGGTAGAGGGACTGGGCGATGGGAATAAGAATGACGATAGTCAGCACCAGCACCGTGGGTGAGATGAGCAACCAGGCCAGACGGGCCTGGGCCTTGGAGCTCTTGGACTGGTGATTGACGACTTGTTCGGAGTGCGTCGTTGTACTCATGACTGTCCTTTGACCGTCCTTATTGACTGTCCTAGCTGACATGACCGGTTTGTCTCAGGGGCGCCACTCGCGGCGGCGGCCGTTGCCGTGGCCTTACCCCTCCAGCTTCTTCAGGTCGTTGCTCAGAGCAGCGATAACGTCTTTGGCCGCCTTACTCCCCGGCTGCTGGATCGCGGGGTAGATGTTGTCCTGGATCTTCGCGGTGACGTCGCCGTAGTAGACGGCCTGAGGACGGCTCTTGGCGTTCTCAAGACTCTGCCTGAGGATCGGCAGGTAGGGGAACTTCTGCAGCAGATCGGCGTCCTCGTATAGCGACCCGAGGATCGGTGCGAGTGTCTGAGTTTCCAGTTGGTAGCGTTCGGAGTCCTCGCTGATCCACCACTTGACGAACTTCAAGGCGGTGGCCTTGTTCTTCGATCCCTTGGTAATGGCGCAGTTGTGCCCGCCCAGGGTCGGCACGAAGTCCTTGCCGTCGATACTCGGAAGGGCGGCGACGTCGAACTTCTCCGTCCCCAGGGCCTCCTTGTTGTTGGCGTACTGGTAGGGCCACTGACGGTAGAAGAGAAGGTTGCCCGCCTCAAAGGCATTGCGGCCGTCCTCCTCCTTCCACTCCAGGGACTCCTTGGGGATGTAGTTCTGGGAGAAGCCGTCGATGAGCCACTGCAGACCGGTGACCGATTCGGCGGAGTCGACGATCACTTGGTTATCCGGGTCGTAGAAGCCCCCGCCGGCGGTGTGGATGAACTCCGAGGCGCAGCAGGTCAGGCCCTCGTACTTGGCGAACTGCCCTCCGAAGCCGCCGATGTTCTCGTGACCGGGCAGGGCCCGCACCGCGTCGATGGCGGCCTTGACCTCGTCCCAGGTCGTGGGAACCGCGACGCCGGCCTCCGCCAGGAAGTCCTTGCGGTAGAACATCACCGGGGCATCCGTGTGGAACGGAACGGCGAAGAACTTGTCCTTATAGACACCCGTCTGCCAGACGGGCTCAAGGATATCGTCGTTCTTGAGTTCGTCCTCGGGCAGCTCGACCACCCACCGGTTGGCGGCGAACTCGGAGACCCAGACGTTGTCCAGGGAGACGACGTCGTAGGCGTTGGAGTTGATCCTGGCGGCATTGACCAATGCCGTGCGCTGCTGGTCGGCCTCCGCGGAGAGCTCGATGAGCTTGACCTCCTCGCCGGGGTTGGCCTTGTTCCACTCATCGATCCTGGCCTGCACCTTGCCGCCGGAGTTGTCCTTGCCCTGAACCCAGGTGATCGGTCCGGTGCCTTCAAAGGTGACGGGACCGTCGTCGTTCCCGCTGGAGGTGGAGCAGGCCGCCATTGAGGCCAGCGCCGCCGCCAGGGCAGAACCCTGGATGAACTGACGACGGGGTAGGGGTGTCATGCGTGTTTCCTCCTTGAAACTGTTCCGGAGCCCACCGACTCCGTTCCGGAAGGACCCACAGTGTCGACGCGCGTCGACTTGGGCATGAGACCCACGTTACACATCTGTAACCGGTCGGTCAATCCGTTTCATCTTCGTTCCTTCGCGCATTTCAGAGGAACTCCCATCCCGAAGCACCCCACCGGACGTCACCGCCCCACGATCTCCGCAAGGCCGTCAGGCCTCGCCTGTGAAAACCTCCACAGCAGCCCACCGGTTCTCTCACCACAACGGAGCGCCGCCCCTCGAGCTGCCTGACACAATGAAACCGTGAGCTCTCGTCCCTCCTCATCCCACGGCAACAGCACCAGATCACCGCGCTACCCCGGCCATATGGCCGGCGGGGTCTCCGGTACTGAGATCCCCTTCCAGCCCGAGGCGCACTGGTCGGTTCCATGGCTGCTGGCCGATCGCATCGCCCGCAGCGGCGACAAGCCACTCGTGGCCCGCAAGTCGCCTCTGTCAGGCGGCTGGCAGGAGGTCTCGGCCCGTACCTTCGGCGAGGAGGTGGCCCATGTGGCTGCCGGCCTCATCGGCATGGGGCTGAAAGCGGGCAGCGCCGTCGGCATCATGGCGCATACCTCCTACGATTGGTTCCTGCTGGACATGGCCATCGCCCGCGCCGGCTTGATCTCGGTCCCCATCTACGAGACGAGCTCAGCCGAGCAGGTCGAGTGGATCGTCTCCGACTCCGACGTGTGCCTGGTCATCACCGAGAGCGGCACCCTGGCCGAGCTCGTGCGCGGCGCTGTCGCTGGCATCGAGCACACGGTGGAGGTCCTCGCCCTGGACTCCGACGCCATCACGACGATCGTCCAGGCCGGCTCGGGCGTCAGCCCCTCGCAGGTGGACCAGCGCTCCAACGCCCTCAGGGTCGACGACGTCTACTCCATCATCTACACCTCCGGCACGACCGGCCGCCCCAAGGGCGTGGAGCTCACCCACCGCAACGCCGTCGGCATTCCCTACCACGGGGTGCGCTACCTGCCCGGCGTCCTGTGGGGCACCCATGTGCGCCTCCTGCTGTTCCTGCCGCTGGCCCACGTCTACGCGCGCTGCCTCCAACTGCTGTCCCTGGCCGGGGAGGGGGTGCTGGGGCACACCCCCGATGTCAAGACACTCCTGCCGGACTTGCAGTCCTTCGCCCCCTCCTACGTCCTGGCCGTCCCTCGCGTCCTGGAGAAGATCTACAACGCCGCGGACGCCAAGGCCGGCAGCGGCGCCAGGCTCAAACTGTTCCGCTGGGCCGCCAAGGTCGCCATCTCCTACTCCCGCGCCCTGGACACCCCCACCGGGCCCTCCCCCGCGCTACGCCGGGCCCACGCGGTCGCCGACCGCCTGGTCTTCCGCAAGATCCGGGCCCTCATGGGCCCCAACGCCCGTTTCATCATCTCCGGTGGAGGACCACTGGGTCAGCGCCTGGGGCACTTCTACCGCGGACTGGGGCTGGTCATCCTGGAGGGCTACGGCCTGACCGAGACGATCGGTCCGGTCAGTGTCAACACCGACTGGCTCAACAAGATCGGCACTGTCGGCCCACCCGTGTGCGGCAATGAGATCCGCATCGGCGAGGACGACGAGATCCAGGTACGGGGCCTGGGCGTCTTCTCCACCTACCACAACAACCCCAAGGCGACTGCCGAGTCCTTCACGGCCGACGGATGGTTCCGCACCGGCGACATCGGCGCTCTCGACGACGACGGCTACCTGCGCATCACCGGGCGCAAGAAGGAGCTCATCGTCACCGCCGGTGGTAAGAACGTCGCCCCCGCCCAGCTGGAGGACCGGCTGCGCGGTCATCCGCTCATCAGCCAGGTACTCGTCGTCGGGGACGAGGAGCCCTTCATCGCCGCGCTCATCACGCTGGACAAGGAGATGCTCCCCCAGTGGCTGCGCAACCACGGACTGCCGGCCATGGACGTCGTCGAGGCCTCCACTCACCCGCAGGTGCTCGCCGCCCTGGACCGGGCCGTGGCACGCACGAACCGCGCGGTCTCCCGGGCCGAGTCGATTCGCGCCTTCAGGGTGCTGACCACCGACTTCACAGAGGCCAATGGCCTGCTCACGCCGTCGCTGAAGGTCAAGCGCGGTCCGGTGATGGAAGCTCACGCCGAAGTCATCGCGGACATCTACAGCTCCACGCGCAAAGGACCGCAGGAGTAGACGCCTCCGGCTGTCCGGGCCGGGCATACTTGCCACCATGACCGACGCCTCCACCTCCCCGGCCGATGCCGTCTCCTCCGACCCGTCCGGCGAGCACGCCACCGAGCTGCTGATCCCGGTCCACGACGGCATGACGACGCCCTGGGCACTGGCCGAGCGCGTGCGCCGCAATCCCGACGGCGGGCTCATCGCCCGCAAGTCCCCGTTGGGGCGACGCTGGCGCGAGATGAGTGCCAGCGCCTTCCGCACCCAAGTGCGCGAGGTCGCCGCGGGTTTGGTGGCCGAGGGGCTCAAACCAGGCGATGCCGTGGGCATCATGTCTCATACCTCGTATGAGTGGACGCTGCTGGACTTCGCCGCCTGGGAGGCGGGGCTCGTCGTGGTCCCCGTCTACGAGACCTCATCGGCCGATCAGGCCCAGTGGATCCTCACCGACGCCGGGGTGAAGCTCATGGTCGTGGAAAACGAGGCCATGGCCGCGATGATCGGCGTTCTGACCTCCACCGTGCCCGAACTGGCGGACCTGCGCGTCCTGTGCGTGGAGCGCCAAGACGTCCTGGGGCTTATCGAGGCCGGTCGGGGTGTGGAGCCCGCCGAGCTCGACCAGCGCAGCGCGGCCCTGACCTCGCAGTCCCTGGCGACGATCGTCTACACGTCGGGCACCACGGGCCGTCCCAAGGGCGTCGAGCTCAGCCACGGCAACCTGGTGCACCTGTGCGTCAACGTCTGCCCCCATGTGCCCGAGGTCCTGGGCGGGGCGGAGGTCCGATTCCTGCTGTTCCTGCCACTGGCCCATGTGCTCGGCCGGTTCGTAGAAATCGCGATCGTCTGCTCGCGCTCGGGCGTCCTGGGCCATGTGCCCGATGTGCGCAACCTGGTGGCGGACCTGGGCTCTTTCCAACCCACCGCGGTTCTGGCCGTGCCTCGCGTCTTCGAGAAAATCTACAACGCCGCGGACGCCAAGGCGACCGGCGCCAGGCAGAAAGTCTTCCGTCTGGCGGCTAAAACCGCGATCGCCTACTCACGGGCCCTGGACACCCCCGAGGGACCGTCGCGCAGGCTGAAGGCCCAGCGCGCGGCTTTCGACCGGATCGTCTTCTCCACCCTGCGCTCCGTCCTGGGCGGGCAGGTCACCCATGTGATCTCCGGGGGCGGGCCGCTGGGCGAGCGCCTGGGGCACTTCTACCGCGGCGCGGGGGTCACCGTCCTGGAGGGCTACGGCCTGACCGAGACGATGGGGCCCTGCGCCGTGAACCTGCCAGGCGCCACCCGGATCGGTACCGTCGGCACGCCGCTTCCCGGCTGTGCGGTCCGCCTCGACGGGGACGGGGAGATCCTGGTTCGGGGCATCGGCACCTTCACCGGCTACCACAACAATCCCGAGGCCACGGCCGAAGCCTTCACCGCCGACGGCTGGCTACGCACCGGTGACATCGGGTCCTTCGAGGGCGCCGAGGGGTTCCTGCGGATCACGGGGCGCAAGAAGGAGCTCATCGTGACCGCCGGGGGTAAGAACGTCGCCCCGGCTCCCCTGGAGGACCGGCTGCGGGGCCACCCGCTGGTCAGTCAGGTGCTCGTCGTGGGTGAGAACCGGCCGTGCGTCGGGGCTCTCGTCACGCTGGACGCGGAGATGCTGCCGCTGTGGCTGTCGTCCCACGGCCTGGAGGAGATGACCGTGGTCGACGCCGCCCAGGACCCGAGGGTGCGCGCCGCGCTGGAGCGGGCAGTGGCCAGAGCCAATGAGGCGGTCTCACGGGCAGAGTCGATTCGAACCTTCAAGGTGCTTCCCACGGACTTCACGGTGGCCAACGGCCTGCTCACGCCCTCTCTCAAAGTGCGCCGTGCCGAGGCGGAGAAGCGTTTCGCGGCGGAGATCGACGCGCTCTACACGCGCACGCCACTCGTCCCCAGCGCCGCTGCCTCGCCGTCGCAGGAATAGGGGCAGTTGTGCGAGTCTGTTGGGCTCGGCTGCCCCGGGTCGCCCCGGGGCTTGCGGACGCTTCCGCGACGCCGCGTC
>ERZ773099.556-NODE-556-length-31401-cov-18.137785_pt1 | contig 31401 bp, 34 predicted proteins | sample MGYA00511120_ERZ773099 | MGnify/ENA primary metagenome ERZ773099 (study PRJEB29015, sample SAMEA2738012) | human oral metagenome | biome: human oral; feature: human-associated habitat; material: dental | place: China | collected 2104 ... | reverse complement strand
TAAAGATTAAACGTTTTATTTTTAAAAAAAAATATGTATTTTTTGAAAGTTATATATTTTTATTTCTAAAAAAAATAAAACGCTTTATTTTTATTTTTTTATTGTATTGGCTTGTTTAATAGTATAAGAGTATTTTTATTTTTATTTTTTTCTTCTTTTTTATCAATTTTAATTTTTAATTTTTTTCTAATTTTTATTTTATTTTTTTTTAGTAAAAAATAAAAAAAGATTTCATAAAATGAAATCTTTTTCATAAATTCATTTATTTTATTTCTATAATATTTCCTTTAGAGCTACTATGTAATAATGTTATAAATAATAAACTTGCTGTCACTATTAAAATATATATAGCTACATCCCAATTTAAAATATCTCTTACATATCCTAATAATGGAGGAAATATAGCAGCTAACCAATACCCTCCTGCTTGAGCTAAACCAGATATATCTGCTGCTTCTTCTTCATTTTTAGATTTTGCTGAAAATAGGTACATTACATAAGAGAATGAACCTCCTCCGGATAACGCAAATAATACAATATAAACTATCATCAATGCAAAATTTCCTTGGATATAAACCATTCCTATTAAAGAAGTAACATAACCTAATGTTATAAAAATAGGTATTATAAGTTTGTTTTTTATTTTTTCTGCTAAAACAGGTACTAAAAATGTTGAAGGAAATTGGGCAAATTGGCTAATAGATAATAATAAACCTGCTTCACTCGGTGTAAATCCTTTACTTATCATTATCTCTGCAAACCAAGAAACACTACAGTAAAATAATGCTGATTGTAGTCCCATACTCAACATTACCGACCACATTTTTAAGCTTCTTAAGTATCCTTTTCCTCCAGTTTTTTTATCTTCTATACGTTCACTTTTACTGTTTTTTGTTATAATCGCATAGATAACTATATTTAATACAGAAACTATTAACCAAATATTAACTGCTAAACCTGTTGAAAATTTTTCTCCACCAACATTAGAACTTAATATTGGATAACTTATTCCTGCTGCTACAGATGCACTTACGTTCATAACTACCGCATAAAAACCTGTCATAACTCCTAAATTTTCTGGGAAATACTTTTTAGCCAAACCTGGTAGTAAAACATTTCCTACAGTTAAACCTACACCTATTATAAATGTTGTTACAAAAAATACAGAAGTATTTATATAAAATCGTAGTAATAAACCTATACTAGTAACTATTGCTGCTAAATAAAGAGTCTTTTCTAGACCTATTTTATTTGATATTTTCGCAACAAAAGGACTAAAAATAGCGAACGCTATAAGAGGTATAGTAGTTATTAATCCTGCTACAGTATTATTTATTTCTAATAAATTTTTAAGTGGACCTATTATCGCTCCAACTGAAGTAATTGGTGTTCTTAGTATCATTCCTAATAAAATAATACCTAATAAAATAATTACTTTATTTGTTTGTTTTGTCATTATTATTCCTTTCTTTTAATGTTTTTTACAACAAAAAGAAATGTAGTCTGATAAAAATATTTTTCAGTCTACATATCCTTTTTGTTAAAATTAATAAGTTCTTACAGGTAAAATTAATTCTATAATATCACGGTGATAATCTGCAGGTTGAACTATAAATGCAGTAAGTTCTCCAGAGAATTTCACGATAATTTCTTCAGATGCTATAGCATATATAGCTTCTTTTAAATATCTACCAGATACAGAAATCTCAAATACGTCGTCTTCTAAAGTAGAATCTACTTTTATTTCTTCTACAGCACTTCCTAAATCTTTAGATTGAGATGAAATTTCTAAAACATTATCTTTTACTATTAATTTTATAATATCATCTTTATCCTCACGACTCATTAAAGACACCCTATCTACTGCATCAAATAATTCTCTACCATTAGAAACAAATGTACATTCAAAAACAGTAGGTATAAGTTTGTTAGTATTTGGATAATTTCCACTTATTAATAAAACAGTATATACTACATTTTGATAGTAAAGAACTATTCTATTGTTTTCATAAAAAATTTCTACTTGATCTTTACCTTCCTCTATCATACGTTGGAAGTATGTCAGAGCTTTTCTCGGTATAATCAAATTAAATTCTTTATCAACATCTACTTCTTCAAGAGTTATTTGTCTTCTACTTAAACGATAAGAGTCAGTAGCCGTAGCTGTTAAAACTTTATTATTTAAAGTGAAATTAACCCCTTCTAATATAGGTCTTTGGTCATTTGGAGCTGTACAAAATACAGTTTCTTTTATAATATCGTTAAATACTTTTCCATCTAAAGTTAAACTATGTTCTTTAGATATAACTGGAAATTCTGGATATTCATTTGCATCATAACCTTTTACATTAAATTCACTTTTTCCAGATTTAACTAAAATATTGTTATCTATAGTTTCTATTTCAATAAGATTAGTAGGAGCTTTTCTAATAATTTCTATAAAATTACGAGATGGTAAAACTACTTGACCTTCTTCTTCTATAGTTATAATTTCTTTATCGTCATCATAAGCATCTATACTAAATTCGACAGAAACTAAAGAATCACTTGCTTTTAAGACAAGTACATTTTCACTTAATTCTAATTTGATTCCTTTTAATATTTCAAAAAGAGAATTAGGTGCTATAACTCTAGCTACATGATTTAAACCTGCTAAAAAATTAGATTTTTCTATTGTAAATTTCATTTTGTCTCCTTATATAATATATATATTTAATATAATAGTAATAATAAGTCTTGTTAAAACTGTTGATAACTTATAAAAATAAAATAAGTTTAAAATTTTTCTTGTTAATAACTTGTTAATAACTAGAATAAAAACTTTTTATTTTATTAACATACTACTAAATCTTTCCAATACGCTCTTTTATTACCTCTATATCTTCAAAAAGTTCTGGTTCTTCATCTTTACTTAATTTCGCTATTTTATTTACTGAATAAATAATAGAAGTATGATCTTTATTAAAATAATCTCCTATAGCAGGAAAAGATAAAGTAGTTAACTCTCTGCATAAATAGATAGCTATATTTCTAACTTTAACAACCTCTTTTTTACGAGAAGAAGAAAGTAAATCATCAAGTTTTATACGATAAAAATCTGCACAAACGTTAAGTATATTTTCAGGTAAAATGTTTTTACGAGGAGAAATACGCGTATCTTTTAAGATTTCTTCAGCAATAGCTAAAGAAGGTGGTTGATTTTTAGATGTTGCAGTAAATTTAATACGTTTTAAAACACCTTCTAATTCTCGAATGTTAGAAGAAATATTATTAGAAATATAAGTAAGTGTTTCTTCACTTAATTGAATATCAAATTGTTCGCATTTATATTTCAAAATAGCCATACGAGTTTCAAAGTCAGGAGGTGTAATATCCGCCGTTATACCTTGACTAAAACGAGTAACAAGACGGTCCTCTAACTCATTAAGTTGAGAAGGAGAACGATCACTTATTAGAACTATTTGTTTTTGATTCATCTGAAGTTCGTTAAAAGTATGGAAAAAAGCATTTTGTGTTTCTGTTTTTCCAGATAAAAATTGAATATCATCGATAAGAAGAGCATCAACATCGCGATACTTACGTCTGAAATCTTCATCAGCGCCTACATTTTTATTTTTCATAGGCTTAATAGAAGCAAGAAATTCATTTAAAAACTTCTCAGAAGAAATACACTCAATCTTGAAATCAGGAAAATTATTTTCCATTTCATTACCGATAGCGTGAAGAAGATGTGTTTTACCTAATCCAACACCACCGTAGATAAACAATGGATTATAAATTCCACCAGGCTCTACAGCAACATTCCATGCGATATTATGAGTAAAAGCATTACCTTCACCTACAACAAAATTTTCAAATGTATAATTTTTATTCAGTGTAGGGTTTTTCTTACTATTTGTTATATTTTTATTAGGGATAGGCTGTTTATAATCATCAAAAGTAAAAGTTTGTTTTTGATAAAAGTGTTGAGCCCCAGAAGGTTTATCCCCTTGTAGAAAATTTTGTTTAATAATATTTTCTGCAGGAATTTTATTGTCGAAAGAACTTGTAGAATCTTGAATAGGAATATGGTTATCTAAAGAATCATAGTCTATATGTAAATCAAGACCAGTATTTATTTTTAAGATTTCTTTTAATTTAGCATCATAAGTGCCTTGAATATACTGAGAAACTAAAAGTTCTTTACTAGTAATAACAACGCGCTTTTTAACAAAATCTACATTATCAATAGATGCACGAGAAAACCAAGTTTCAAAAACCTGAGGAGTAACTTCATTTTTAATTTCACGAAGAATAATCTCCCATAAAAAATTGGAATTACTCAAAATAATCCCTCCTTAATAAAATGTCTAATAAATTATATCATAAAAAGAAGATAAAAAAAAGAAAAAGATAAAGTTATTCACAGATTGTGAATAAACTATTAATAACTATGAAAAACTGCTAGCTTATATCTGTGGAAAAAGATAAAAAATAAAGAAAATAAAAATAAATGGGGAATAATTAACAAAGTTATTAACAAAAATAAAAACAGTAATAAAAAGGATTAGAAAGTTTTTCACACATAATTAACATCTGTGGAAAACTTTTGTTTGTTAAATTGTTAAAAACGTTATAAATTTGTTAAAAACTATATAAAAAGTAAAATATTTTTAGAAGTATTCACCTGTTTTTCACAACATATAGAAGAAAAAATGTTAAAAACAGTTAATGCTTTTTTTATAAAAAAAGAATGAGAGTTAAAAATTTTTTATAATTTTTTTCTCAAATAAATAAGGTTTTTCCTTGATTAAAAGAAAAAGTTGTGATAAAATATACCAGTTATTACATCTATCTAAGAAGAAAACTCGAGGAGGACAAAATGAAACGTACGTATCAACCAAACAAAAGAAAACATTCAAAAGTACACGGTTTTAGAGCTAGAATGAGCACTAAAAACGGAAGAAACGTATTAGCAAGACGTAGAGCAAAAGGAAGAAAAGTTCTTTCTGCTTAATAATTGCAACAAAGCATCACTTAGGTGGTGCTTTTTTATTTTGTAGTTAATGTTATAATAATTGTTAAAGATAACTAAAGTTATTAACAATGGAGATGGAAAATATGGATATACTAACAATACTCGCAGGGGTGATAATAGTTTTTAGTGTAGGAAAGAATGTTGTTTTTAGCAAAAACAATAGTAGAAAAAGAAATAGACAAATAATAACAATATCAGTAATATTAACCGCTATTTTTAATGTAGTTTCATATTTTATTTATAAAAAAATAGATATAGTTACAATACTACTCCCACTGATAATAATAGCGTTTATCTTGCAGTTGAAAGATTATAATAAAAATGATAATGAAGATATATATAAATAAGGAAAGTTTTATAGAACATACTGATAATTGTAAAAGAAAAAAAACTCTTAAACCTTAACAATAAAGATAGTTGTAAAAAATCAAAGAAACTGTTAAAATATTAGTGTTAAGAAAGGTTTTGAAATGAAAAAAGAATATAGAATAAAAAGAAGTCAAGATTTTGATAATATTATTAGAAAAAAGCAAAGTTTTGCCAACAGGCAGTTTGTAATTTATTATCAAAAAAATAAACTAGAACACATGCGTTTAGGGATTTCTGTTAGTAAAAAATTAGGGAAAGCCCACGAACGTAATAAAATCAAAAGATATATAAGAGAAACGTTTAAAACAAGAAAAAATCATATAAAAAATTATGATATAATAATTATAGCGCGTGCAGGAGTAAAAGAACTACCCTTTTTAGAAGTTGGTAGTAGCATAGATCACGTATTAAAAAAATCAAAATTAATAGAAAAAGAGAAGAGGGTTAAATAATGGAAAAAGAATATATTTACGAAGCAAGTAGTGTAGAAGAGGCTTTACAAAAAGGATTAAAAGACTTAGCATTATCAGAAGATAAAGTAAAAATAGATGTTATCGAGGGAGGAAGTGCTGGTATTTTTGGTCTATTCAAAAAAGAAGCAAAAGTAAAATTAACACCACTTGATAGTGAATTTATAAAAGAAGAAAAACAAGAAGAAGTTAAAGAAGTTAAAGTAGAAGAACCCGTTGAAGAAAAACAAGAAGAAAAAATAGTAGAAATTGAAACTGTTAAAGAAGAAGTAGTTGTAGAAAACGAAGAAGCAGTAGAAGAAAAAATACAAGAAGTAATTGAGAAAAAAGAAAAAAGAGAAGATTACATAGTAAAAAATAAAGATAGTATAGTAAGTTATTTACAAAATATCGTTATCGCTATGGGATATGCTGATGCTACTGTAGATTTTACAGAAGATGGAAACAGACACTTTACTTTAAATATAAAAACAGAAGAAAATACTAGTTTAATAATTGGAAAACGTGGAGTAACTCTTAATAGTTTACAATTTTTAGTAAATAATTATGCTAAAAAATTCAGTTCTCATTTCTTCAGAATAGAAGTAGATTGTGATGATTATAGAGAAAGTCGCAAAAAAACTTTAGAAGAATTAGCGTTAAACTTAGCTAAAAAATCTAAAAAAATAGGAAAACCAGTAGAATTAGAGCCTATGACAAGTGTTGAACGTAAAATTATTCACAACGCTCTAACAGGTATAAAAAATGTTGAAACAGAATCTCGTGGTGAAGAACCATATAGATATTTAGTTATTACAGCAAAATAGGAGAAAAGATGAAAAAATCTATACTTATTGTGGATGATAGTTCTTATTATAGAAGTCGCGGGGCAGAAATAGTAGAACGAGCAGGATATAACTATTATTTTGCAGAAGACGGAAAAAAAGCTCTTCAAATGTATAGTAAAATAAGACCAGACTATGTAACAATGGATATTTGTATGCCTATTATGGATGGATTAGAGGCTACAAAAGCTATTTGTACAAAATTTCCAAAGGCTAAGATATTAATTTGCAGCAGTGTAGGTCATGTTCCTGTCTATCGTCGACAAGCTTTTGCTAATGGTGCTTGTGGAATACTTCCAAAGAGTTATGATTTAGATGACTTAGAGCAAGCTATTGAAGAAGCAGATATGATAAAATAAAAAAGAGTATCGAGAGTTAAATCTTTCGATACTTTTTATTTTCCAACAAAGGAGAAAGGCTCATCCGAAGATGAGCCGTATATCATGAAAAAAATATATTAATAAGTGTTGTTATGTTTATAATTGTATAGCAATAACTTAAGATAAAGTTAAAGCTATAATTAAAGTTAAGTTAAAATTATAAATATAAAAACAAAGTAAAAAAAAAAACACTTATAAAAAGGAGAAAAGCTTGCAAAGTAGCAAGCTTGAATCATGAAAAAAATATTATTAACTGTCTATAAGTATATATTACCTACTTTATATGAAGTTAAAGAATTAGTTAAAATTTAGTTAAATTAGAAAAAAAGTAAGAATTATGTCGATATAGGAAGGAAATAAAAAAAAGATTTTTTTAAAATTTTATAATATTATTGATTGAAATCGTTTTTTTATAGATGTTATAATAAAAGTAAGAGGAGCAAGTTGTCTTCGCTGCACCAGCACTATTCGTTAGTTATGGACTCGTATTATACACTGTTATTTTAGCAGTTGTAGCGTATGTAGGGGCAGATGCTAAAACTTATGGAGCTATACAAGATGGCAAAGTTATTAACAAAGAAATAAGATTATTACAAAAAATATTCCCAGAATTAAAAGATATTTTAGATTTTATTTATGAGGATAAAGGGATTGCATATTCAAAAAAATTATTTGAATATATGATAAAATCAAGTTTAGATGAGGTTTCATCTATCATTAAGAAAAAATTTTTTAAAAATATAATGTAGCATTAATATAATAATATAGTTGCTTTCTCTTATTTATAATTTTAAGGAGGTAATAGCTATGTCAAAATTACAAATTTTAATTTTTTCAGGGATTTCTATTTTATTGATAGTTATAGGAAGAATTATAGAAAATAGTTATTCGTTAAAATCAGGGGTAGCTATATTAGCTATAATGTCATTTATAACAGGATATAATATGGTATTTCAAAATCGAATAGATTTATTTGCGGGTTCAGGTTTGAAGAAAAAAGATTTAGATAATTTATCAGAAGAAGTAAAAATTAAATATAGACCAGCAACCCTAAGTTGTGGACTATTCTCATTTATTGTTGGAATATATCTAATATATACTATTTTTTATAAATAATATGGAATGAGGGTTGAGAGAAAACTATAAAATTTTAGGATATTTCAACCTTCTATAGTTAATATATCAGTTCATAAGGAGAATAATTATGCCAAAGAAAACAATATTATTATCTTTGTTAACGGTAGGTGTAGGTTTAATAATAATATCAAATAATACAATAGTGATGAAAAGCGGAGGAATAATAGCAACAGTAGGTATGTTGTATGGATCGATTGAATTACTATTTAGGAATAGTGTCGAATTACTTTCTGGATCTAAAATTACAAGCAAAGACTTAAAAAAGTTACCTTTAGAAACACAAAAAAAATACAGAAAAGCAACAATATTAGCTGGTATTCTGTGTTTATTAGGAAGTATATTATCTATATATGCTGTGATTTATAGGTTATAGAGACACACACCTAAATAAAAAATAAAGAGAACGATTAATAAAGATAATCCCCCTCCCTATTAGAAATAGTGGGAAAATCTTAAAAAAAGCCCTTTAAAATAAGGCTTTTTAGATACTTATTTATTTTTTGGTAGCTCTTTTGGTAGCTAAGTAGATTTAATCAATAAAATCATTTGATATGAGATTGAGTTTATCGGTTAATTCGGTATCTGCGTTCGGGTATAAATGACTATAAATGCTAAGTGTTGTTTTGACATCAGAATGACCTAAACGTCTTTGAATATATAGGGCATTTACATTATACTCATTAATAAGCAATGATGCGTGGGAGTGCCTCAAACCTTTTGGTTGAATGTATTTAACACCAGCACGCTTAGAGTATTTTAAAATTTGGTCTCTAATACTACGTTTACGATATGGAACTCCGTCGGGCGACAGAATGAATGGTATTTTATCGACTTTTTCTTGTCTTTCTTTCCACTCCTTAAGCACTTTTAGAGTATTATCATCTAGTCCAATAGTACGCCGAGAGCTTTCAGTTTTTAGCTTGTTACGGCGTTCCCAGTTTTCACGATTTATATACTGTAAGTTGTGATTGATAGCTAGAGTTTTCTTTTCAAAATCCACATCCTCCCAATAAAGAGCAGTCGCCTCATTTACACGCATTCCCGTAAAATAATAAAGCCAAAAGAGCGTATAAATAAAATGCTCAAAATAACTCTCTTTATCAAGGGATTGTATTACTTTTTGAAATTCATCTTTTGTCCAAAAATCTATATGTTTTTTTGTTATTGGAATAGGACTGATATTACTTGTAGGTATTTCATGGAAAATTAATCCATATTTTTTTGCGGTTTTTAAAACTTGATTAAGCAATGTCATTTTGTTCCTTGCATATGAATTTGAATATTTTTCTAATAAACTATTCCTATAATTTATTACATCATAAGTTGTAATTTCTCTAGGTTTTTTCTTACCAAAATATTGGATAAATTCATCAAATATAACTTGACGTCTTCGTTCGAGGTCTGGACTTGTAGTAGCATAATAATTTGGTATAAATACTTCGTCCATAAATTGTTTAAACGTCCATTGAGTGTGTTTAATTCCACCTTTTTGATGCACTTTATTTAATGCTCTTGTACGTGCTTCGAAGGCTTCTTTTGCGGTTTCAAAACCACGTCTGCGTTCTTGATATGGTTTACCAGTAGCTAGGTCAACTCCAGCTTTAAAATAATAAGTATATTTCCCAGTTTTATCGTCTTTGGTAACACCAGTATATCTAGTTTTTGACATTTAGTTCCTCCAATCCAAGAATTTCTGATACAACTGATACGGGAACAGTTCCGAGCCCTTTATTGTTATAGAAATCGAAACCACGCTCAATCATAATATGTTTTGCTTGTCGTAGAATATTATAAGCAGTCCATTTTGAGAACCCTAAGTCCATAATATCTTGTACTGTCATAGTTAGTTTATCGTTCATAAATTATCTTCTCCTTTACTAGTAAGTTCAATGAATTCTCCTATTAATTGTTTTAATTCATTGTTTAATCGAGGTATTTGTTTTTTTAGTGCATCTTGAAGCTCTAAAGAAAATGAGTTACTATCAAATGCTTTTAGGTGTTTTCTAAGCCTAGTTTTTTTGACTCTTATAGTGTTAGGTTTCAGATAGGGGAATAATTCGGGTAAAAGAGCTGGTGCATGGAGAAAGATATAAGCAAATGCTTTGCTATCATCTGGAACACTTGAAAGACTAAAAAAACTAAAATTCTCTAGTCGTTTGGAAATCTCTGAAATGGTTTCTGAGTTTATAGCCTTTGTTCGAAGTTGAAACTCCAACCGCCACCAGAAAGGTTTACTCTCGATATTTAATTTATCGGCTCTCTTATGACTTAATACCTCTATGTTCTTATCGTATAAACGTACTTGAACATTACTACCACTAGCACCCCAGTATTTGCTTTCTATGTTTCCTCCTCTACCATAGAATATTTTATGACTAACTCCACCTTTGATATGTTGTAAAAAGACTATTTCTGGTCTGTTAAAGATATCAAAAGCAAGGTCTAAGCGTGATAGTCTAACATCTAATCCATTTAATCGAGCATAATTCATAATCTGTCGCCATACTTGAAGACCTCCAAATTCTTTAAGCGAGTTTGGGTTGAAGTCTAAACGTATGACTTGAAAACCACCATAGGTTGATAATTGGAAGAAAATTAGATTAATACTATCCTCATTTACCATTTTATAAAGTGTAAAATAATCTTCTTTTAGATTTGCTTGAATGCTAAATTCTTGAATAATAGAATCGATAGAATTTCTTAATTCCCAAAATATACGTCTTAGAGAACAGTTGTCTCTATCAAGAATTACTGTTAGTCGGTCAATACTGATATAAATAGATTTTTCTAGTTCTGATAAATCTACTTGGCTTTGATATTCTCGTAGTGCTTGAAGGTTATTTTTCATCTGTAATGCCTCCTTTCTATAATTGCTAAATGCGTAGGTCAATGTTACTATTGAGTTTTGCTGACGACACGTTACTTAGGGCGTTGCCTTAAGTGTATCTGTTTGCTGGCTGTTTGTTTGCTGGCTGTTAGAACTGCGTGCTTCGGGCGCATTGCCTTCGGCTTGCGCCCTTGCTCTTGTCTCACAATCTCTATACTGGGCGAATGGTAGGAGTAAGTGTTGCCAATTTTTCTGACTTTTACTGTATAGAAGCCATAATGTCCTTAGCTAGCGAAATTTGGCTTCTTATGGACTTTTTATTACCATTTTGGTATAATCATATTAGTTTTAAACGAAAGCCTCAGAATGCTTTGCAGAGCTTTCTGGGGTGTTTTTGCATATTCATAAGCTAACTAGTATTACCTATTTTGTATGCTTTGTTTTTATATAACCATTTTGGTTATATAAGTATAATACAACCATTCTGGTTATAAGTCAATAGAAAAACGAAAGGAATTTTAAAATGTTAAAAGACAATATAAAAAAAGCCCGACTAGATGCAGGACTTACTCAATTAGAAGTTGCTGAAAAATTGGGTGTAGCTCAAGCCCAGTACGCTAGATGGGAAAACGGGGGAAGAAATCCAAAAGATGAAACAGTAGAAAAATTAGCTGAAATCTTTGGAACGTCTTTTGAGATTTTAAAAGGACGTGATGACGGACTAGAAGAAATTGTTAGTTTATTGAGAGAGCATGAATTAAGAGAGGAAGATAAAAACCAAATTATTAGTCTTTTACAGGACTTCTTAATAAACAAGTCAAAATAATGCATTGGTTGGAGAATTAAAAGTGAATAACATCCGAGAACAAAAAAAAGCAAGCTAAAGCATTTATTAAACGCTGGGAAAACCGTGGCAATGAAAGACAAGACAGTCAGTCATTTTGGCTTGATTTGCTCCAATCTGTTTATTGAATTGATAAATGAGAAGATTAAAGCGTTGTAGGAAAATAGATATTTTATGAGGAGGCGAGGCAACTTGAAAGAATATATTGCGAGTTTAGAAAAAGAGTTTTCTTTGATAGAAAATGGTTTCAAAGAGGAAGAGAAAAGAGCCTTAACTGATTATAAAGCTAATGATAATGAATATGCTAAGAATTTGGCATTTTTAGCATATAAATCTGATACCTATCAAGTAAGAATGTACGGTGTATTTCTTTTTGGATATTTATCAGAACAAGCTGATATTTTAGCATTTATGAGAGATGAAGTTTCCAAGGATGACAATTGGAGAGTTCAGGAAGTATTGGCAAAGGCATTTGATGAATTTTGCAAGAAAATAGGATATGAAAAAGCACTTCCAATAATTGATGAATGGTTAAAAAACAATAATCCTAATACAAGGAGAGCAGTTACAGAGGGGTTAAGAATATGGACAAGTAGACCATATTTCAAAGATAATCCGAATGAAGCTATTGAAAGAATTGCAAACTTAAAAGAAGATGCAAGCGAATATGTGAGAAAATCTGTTGGAAATGCTTTAAGGGACATTAGTAAGAAATTTCCAGAGTTGATTAAAATTGAGCTTGATAGCTGGAAATTAGAAAGTAAAAAGATACAACAGGTTTACAAATTGGCAAGTAAATTGATTGTATGACAAATTTGAATTTGTGGAGGTTTTCTATGAAGTATGAAGAAATTAAATTAAATATTTCAAATGATAAAATTAGCAATTACAAAGTATTTAAAGGGATGAAGCTGTATTCTGAAATATTTAAATCCGAAGATGAAAAGAAGTTAATAAATAAAAGAGTATTTGTAACTCCAAAAGGAAACTATGTTTATTATGAAAGGACAGATATAAATTGGAACTATTGGTCAGATAAAACAAGATATGATTCGAGTTTTGAATTAAGTGATATAAAACATAATATAGTATTTGAAGTATCAACAGAATTGACTAAGTTTACAAAATATTTAGGAGAAGAAGTAGTCAAAAAAATTATGTTTAAAGAAAAAAATGGAGAAATAGTAGAAGTACTGGATATTTAGTACATCTTGAACTCCCAGTTTGTTGAGATGAATAAAACTAAATATTGGAGATGTAAGGCGATTAAGAAATAGAAATCTTAGTCGCTTTTTCTTATGCAAAAAATTAAGAAGAGAGGGGGGGGGAGAAGTGGAATTTGATTATTTTTATAACCGGGATGGAGATCGCTTCAGCTACTATATGCTACCGAAAATTATAGTAACTGATGAAAGGTTTAAGAACTTATCATCGGACGCAAAGATTTTGTATTCTTGCCTCTTAGAGCGAACAAGTCTGTCATTTAAGAATAAATGGCTTGATGAAGAAAATAGAGTATATATCATCTTCACTGTGGAAGAGATTATGGAGATTTTAGGTAGATCCAATAAGACCGCAGTCAAAATCCTTAATGAGCTTGACAGTAGCTCGGGCGGTATTGGACTTATCGAAAGAAAGAAACGAGGTCTTGGAAAGCCCAACATCATCTATGTTAAAGACTTTATGAGCGTATTTCGCTCCGAGTGTAAAAATTACACTTCAGAAGTGAAGAATTTACACTTAAGAAGTGTAGAAACTACACCTCAAGAAATGAAGAATGTACACGGAAGTAATCCTAATAGAAATAATACTGAATATAGTAATCCTGATATGAGTTTAGAAAAAGCTGCCTATGGAACATTTCAAAATGTCTTTTTAACAGAAGCTGAAGTAATAGACCTAAAAGAGATACTGCAAAGTCTATTTGATAATTACATCGAAAGGCTTTCAACCTACATTCAAAGCACAGGAAAGACCTACAAAGACCATAAAGCAACTATTCTTTCTTGGTTCTATAAAGACCGGGGAAGCATTAAGCAAACAAATAAAACTAAGTCATACAGCTTAGAAGATTATGAGATGGGAGATTATTTATGATGAAAGAGTTGGCTGAGATTTTAATCGAGGGCGTTAGATACAGCTTCGATCCTGAAACGGAGTATATGAAAGACGGACACACCTATTGTAAAACTTGCCACGAAAGAAAAGACGGTGAAGTTAAAAACCTTATGGATATGAAATTTATCTTTAAGAATAACTGCAAATGCGATAGGGAAAGACTGGAAAAGCAGAAGCAAAGAGGAAAGGAACAGGAGATTGAAAGGCTTAAAAGAAGCTGCTTTATTTCAATGAGCCAATGGGCATATACCTTTGATAACTACAAGGGCGAAAAAGATAAAAGCTATATCATAGCGAAAAATTATGTAAAAGAATATGAGCAGATGAAAAAAGAAAATATCGGCTTACTCTTTTGTGGAACAGTCGGAAGCGGAAAGACCTATCTTGCTTGCTGTATTGCAAATGCCCTTATTGAAGAATATATGATAAGGGTCAAAATCAGAAACGTTGCCCAGATAATAAATGACCTACAAAAGAGCGGATTTGACTTAGATAAGAACGAATATATAGAAAGCTTAACCAATGTCTCCGTGCTTATCTTAGATGACCTTGGAATTGAGCGTGATACGAGCTATGCCAAAGAACAGGTATATAACATCGTAAACAGTCGCTATCTAAAACAAAAGCCGACAATCTTCACGACCAACTTACCCTACGAAAAAATACAAAATTCAGATGACGGAGTTGAATATGAAAGGATTTATTCAAGAATTATCGAGATGTGTATTCCCGTTAAGGTAATGGGAGAAGATTTCAGAAAGAGGTTGCAAAAAGAAAAGTTAAAGCAAAATAAGGAAAGACTGCTAATGGGAGGTGAAAGAACTTGATTAACGAAGAAGTTTCAAGCAAAGCCATAAATTTGGAAGTAAGGCTTGCTAAGGCTACGGCAAAAGAATTATTCAAGATACTGAAAAAATTGCTTCAGCAAGCAGAAAAGCTGGGCGGTTTTGATAAGCTCATCAAGGCTGAGGGAAGTCAAGTAAAACTTAAAGATATGGTCAAGAAAGGACAGCTTGAAGAGCTGAATGTCAAAGACGAAGAATTAAAGGAATTAAAGAAAGAACTGAATAAGCACGGCGTTAAATTTTCGGTTATGAAAGATAAGGAGACCGGAACACATTCGGTATTCTTTCAGGCGAAAGACACCGAGGTCATGAATAAAGCATTTCAAAATGTACTTTCCAGTATTGAGAAAAAGGAGAAAACCAAAGAGTCCATTCATAAAAAAATTGAGAAATTCAAAGAGATGGCAAAAGACACTATCACTAAAGACAAAGTTAAGAATAAGCAAAAGGAGCAGAGCTTATGAGTAATTTAATAACATTTGAAAATATGAAATTCGGGAAACTCACTGTAATCGAAAAAGACGGTGAGTTTTATTTTATCGGAAATGAAATCGCAGAATTACTTGGTTACAGCAATTATAGAAAAGCAGTTATGGTTCATGTAGATGAAGAAGATAAGCTGCGTTCCCAAATTGGGTACGCAGGTCAAATGAGGGAAGTAACATTAATCAATGAGTCAGGATTATATTCTCTTATCCTTTCTTCCAATCTACCACAGGCAAAAGAGTTTAAGCGTTGGGTTACAAAAGATGTTCTTCCGAGCATTCGTAAAAACGGCGGATATATCAAAAATCAAGAGAATTTATCAAAAGAAGAGATACTCGCCAATGCGGTGCTTCTTGCTAATAACCTCATTGCTGAAAAGGAGAAAGTGATTGAGGATTTAGAACCGAAAGCCAAGTATTTTGATGAACTGATGGATAATAACTTGCTCACAAATTTCAGAAATACGGCAAAGGAGCTTCATATTCCACAAAAGATATTCATTCAATTTCTGATAGATAAGGGGCTTATTTATCGAGATAAGAAAAACAGGCTTCTTCCTTATGCAAAGAACAACAAAGGATATTTTGAAATTAAGGAATGGTGTAGAAACGACAATGATGCGGTAGGGATTCAAACTTTTGTAACACCTAAAGGAAGACACTTTTTATTGCTCTTGATTGGGGGTGATGATACTTGTGATAGATAAAATACTAAAAGATATAAAAGGCTTATTTAAGGTGCAAGATAAGGCAAAGTTTTTAAAGCAGAACATTCCCTATCTTGTATTTTTCTATTTAGGCAATATCTTTTCACATCATGTAAGAGCCTATGTAGGTGGCGATATTATTGACAAAATCTTTCAAGGAATATTAGAGATTAACACGATGAGCTTTCTTCCAAGCATTCATCCTACGGATATTTTAATGGGAGTGGTAGTAGCTGTTTTAATCAAATTTATCGTATATACCAAAGGGAAAAATGCCAAAAAGTTTAGACAGGGGAAAGAGTATGGCTCGGCAAGATGGGGAGCGAAGAAAGATATTGAGCCATATATGGATGAAAAGTTTCAAAACAATATCTTACTTACACAAACAGAACGCCTAACCATGAATGGCAGACCGGCTAATCCAAAGTATGCAAGAAATAAAAATGTTTTGGTTATTGGTGGATCAGGAAGTGGAAAAACAAGGTTTTATGTCAAACCGAACCTTATGCAGATGCACTCGTCATATTGCGTAACCGATCCAAAAGGCACGATAGTTCTTGAGTGCGGTAAGATGCTTGAAGATAATGGATATGAGATAAAAATACTAAATACCATTAATTTCAAAAAGTCTATGAAATACAATCCCTTTGCTTATCTTAGAAGTGAAAAAGACATTCTGAAATTGGTACAGACAATCATTGCAAATACTAAAGGAGAGGGAGAAAAAGCAGGTGAAGATTTTTGGGTGAAAGCCGAAAAACTCTACTACACAGCCCTTATTGGCTATATCTTCTATGAAGCTCCAAGAGAGGAAAAGAACTTTGCAACACTACTGGATATGATAGACGCTTCAGAAGTCAGAGAAGATGATGAAACCTATATGAATCCGATTGATAGATTATTTGAAGCATTGGAAAAGAAAGAGCCTACGCACTTTGCAGTCAAGCAATATAAAAAGCACAAATTGGCTGCTGGAGTAATAGAATTAAGGAGAACACTTAATCACTATTTTAGTGAAATATGTACTTCTTAATTCTTTTTTATTTAAGAAATTAAGAGAAAGGGGGTAAAAATGAGGGATTTTGAAAAGATAACAGCACTCTATGAGAGATTAAGTCGTGATGACGAACTTCAAGGAGAAAGTAACTCAATCGTCAATCAAAAGAAAATCCTTGAAGAATATGCAAGTAAAAATAATCTATCCAACATCATCCATTTTACAGATGACGGAATAAGTGGAACACAGTTTGACAGACCGGGATTTATGGCAATGATGAACGGAGTTAATCAAGGCAATATCGGTTGTATCATCGTAAAAGATATGAGTAGAATTGGCAGAGATTATCTCAAAGTTGGTCAATGTATGGAAATACTAAGACAAAAGGGCGTAAGACTAATCGCTATCAACGATAATGTAGACAGTTTTTACAGAGAAGATGATTTTACCCCTTTTAGAAATATCATGAATGAGTGGTATGCAAGAGATACCTCAAGAAAAATTCAATCGACTTTCAAATCAAAAGGAGAAAGTGGAAAGCATACGGCAAGTTCTCCGCCTTATGGCTATATCAAAGATGAAAAAGACAAAGATAAGTGGATTGTAGATGAAAAAGCAGCCGAGATAGTAAGGAGAATATTTAACTTGACTATGCAAGGAAATGGTCCGTATCGAATAGCAAAGATATTAGAGAGTGAAAAAGTAGATATACCCGCCTATCATCAACAGAAATTAGGATATGGACTATATCAAAGCAAGAACTTTGAATATCCTTATCGTTGGTGCAGTTCTACAATTGCAAGTATCTTAAAGAAACAAGAATACTTAGGGCATACTGTAAATTTCAAAACAAGAAAACACTTCAAAGATAAGAAAAGCAAATATGTATCTGAAGATAATTGGCTAATCTTTGAAAATACCCATGAACCGATTATTGACCAAGAAACCTTTGATAATGTACAAAGGATAAGAGGGAATGTAAAAAGGTATCCCGATGGTTGGGGAGAATATCATCCACTAACAGGACTTATGTATTGTGCAGATTGTGGAAGTAAGATGTATGTTCACAGAACAAGCAACTACAAAAATATCCCATACTATGTTTGCAGCAATTACAAGAAAGTCCCTTGCGGAACACTTTGTTCATCTGCTCACAGGATAAAAGCAGAAGCTGTATTAACTCTTATACAAGAAACCTTAAAAGATATTAAAAAATATCTCGATGAAGATAACGAAGTGTTTATCCGTTCCATTCAAAATGAAATGGAAGAAAAGGAAAAAATAGAGATAGAAAAGAAACTCACAAGGCTTATTGACAGCAAAGGGCGATTACAGGAATTAGAAAGACTGATGTGTCGTATCTATGAAGATATGATCCTTAACAAAATACCAAATAGCAGATATGAGATACTAAACAATCAATATGAAATGGAGCAGATAACTTTAAGCAAAGAGATTAAAGATTTAGAGCTTGCAATATCAAGATATGAAAAAGAAACAGATAGAGCAAGAAAATTTATATCCCTTATCAATCGTTATGAGAATTTTGAAGAACTCACAACCACAACGATCAATGAGTTTGTAGAGAAGATTATCGTACATGAAAGAGATAGAAAAGGAAGTCAGACATCAAAGCAAAAGATAGAAATTTACTTTAATTTCATAGGTAATTATGAACTGCCACAGATGAAGTTAAGCGAAGAAGAAAAACAAAAGCTTGAGGAAGAAGAACGAAAAATCAATGAGAGAAAGGACAAGCTTCACCAAAATTATCTGAAGAGAAAAGCAAGTGGAAAACAGAAAGAGTATGAAGATAAATATAAGGCAAGAAGAGAACAAAGGAAACAGGAGAAATTAAAGGCTTTGAAAAGAGTTGGGATACCAGCAAGAGATTTTCAGTAGAATATTGTGGATTGACTTTGGGGTTAGATTATGCTAACATATAGTAAACGCTGTTATCTTAGATAGAGGTGAAAAATTAGTGAGGAACAAAGAAGCTACAATTAAAAAAATCTTACAGAGTGCAAATGATGAGTTTACAGAGCATGGATTTGAACAGGCATCTGTGCGAGTAATTGCTAAAAATGCGGGAGTTACACCGGGTGCAATATATAAACACTTTAAGTCTAAAGAAGATATTTTTAAGGCTATTGTGAGTCCAATATTAAACCATTTATACACAAGAAATAAAGAACTTACAAATCAGGCAATAAATGAAATTAAATTAAATGGATTGGAGTGTTTTGAAAGAAAGTCTGATAACAGCAACGAAGAATTATTAAGGTTTATTTATCAGAATTTTTCTGTGTTTAATTTGCTTTTTAACTGTTCGCAAGGTACTGAATACGAATTTATTCGTAATGATTTGGTGAATTTAGAAGTTCAAGGAGCAAAGAAACTGATTGAAGCTTTAAAAGAAAAAGAGATTGAAGTGAATGAGTTGAATGATGATGAACTTCACATACTTTACACGATGGCTTGTACTCCCTTATTTGAGATAATAACGCATCAATATTCTTATAAAAACGCCTTGAATTTTATTAGCATGATGGAGGCTGCGATGAATTTTGGATGGGGGAGGATTATTAAATGAAAACATAAACAGAGTAATTATATAAAAGACTTTTGAAATCGGGTTAATCCCGATTTTCTGCATTTTTAGGGGAAGTAAACAGAACTAAAAATTATTTACTAAATAACGGAGGCAATAAAAATGAATGAAAACAAATTAAAAATAAAAGATTTAGTCAATATAGGAATTTTTTCGACTATATATATGGTTGTTTCATTGCTAACAATGATTTTAGCAATGTTTTCTCCAATAATATGGTTGCTATGGCCATCAATAGCAGGACTTGTGTGCAGCTTTGTTTATATGTTTTTGGTTACAAAAGTACCTAAAAGAGGAACAGCATTATTACTTTCTTTGATAACTGGACTTATATATTTTATATCAGGTGAATGTACATGGACAATGTTGATGAGCTTTGCAATTGTTGGAGTATTAGCTGAAATTACAAGAGCAATAACAGGATATAAAAGTGTAAAAGGAGCGGTAATATCATCAGGAATTTTAGCAATGGGGTTTATAGGCTCTCCGCTTCCAATGTGGTTATTCCAAGAAAGCTACATGAAATCAATTATTGATATGGGGATGGATCCTAAATATGTTAGTCAGTTAAAAAATATGATTTCTATTGGTTCTTTGATAGGCTGTTTGGCTTTAGCTTTTGTTGTAGGAATGATAGGTGGAATTATAGGTAAGGTTATTCTAAAAAAACATTTTGAGAAGGCGGGGCTTATATAATGGGCGTTATCCCAAATGGAGTAATTAAGTTAGACGATAGGGCTAAGATAATTTTACTATTATCAACAAGTATTTGTGTTTTTTCTACAGGAAAATACATTGTTGTAACTGCTTTTACTGTCATACTTATGTTACTTTCATTTTTACTTGGGATTGGTAACAAAATATTTACAGCAGTACTCAATTATGCTTTTGTAAGCATAATTGAGTATCAACTTTTCCCTATAATGCCTGAAGTTTTGGTGGCTAATTTTAACATTCTTATTGTTACTGTTATCAAATTAACTCCTTGTTATTTAGCTGCTCAGATGTTAATACAAACTACATCGATACGAATGTTGATGCAAGCCTTAGAAAAAATTAAGTTTCCTAAGGCACTTATTATTGCACTGGTAATTAGCATGAGGTATTTCCCTGCACTTAAAGAGGAACGACACCATATTTCAGATGCACTAAAGTTGAGAAATATAAAGGGAATTAAAAAAATAAAGTTTGCTTTAATGCCTTTAATGGTTTCGGCATCGAATACGGCAGAAGAATTAAGTCAAGCAATTATAGCTCGTGGAATTGATAACCCTGCTAAAAGAACATATGAAATTCAATCGTCAATTCAGGTGATTGATGTTTTTGTTATTGGTGCAAGTTTTTTAGCAGTCTTATATTTGTTAATCGGTAATGTTTTGTATTAGAGAGGTGAATTTAATGATTGAAATGAGAAAAGTATTCTTCTCGTACAAAGCAGAAGATGAGATACAAGTAAGTGATTTAAATATAGAAATCAAAGCAGGTGAATTTGTTTTATTGTGCGGAAAAAGTGGATGTGGAAAAACTACTATATTAAAAATGATAAACGGTTTAATTCCACATGCTATTGAGGGAAATTATCAAGGTAAGGTTACAATTTACAATAAATCAGTAAGAGAGATGGAAACATTTGAAATAGCTGAAAAAGTTGGTTCTATATTTCAAAATCCCAAAACACAATTTTTTAATTTGGATTCTGATGGAGAATTGTCATTTGGATTAGAAAATATGGGGATAGAACCTTGTTTAATAAAGGCTAAAATTCAAAACACAATAAATGAATTAGATATAGAGAATTTAAAAAATAGGAATGTATTTGAATTGTCAGGCGGAGAAAAGCAGATTCTTGCAGTTGCTTCTGTATACGCTACAAATCCGGAGATATATGTGTTTGATGAACCTTCTGCAAATATTGATGAGTGTGGCATTGAAAAAATGAGAGAAATGCTTATTAAACTTAAAGAACAAGGTAAGACAATTATTATATCTGAACATAGATTGTATTTTCTTGTTGATTTAATTGATAAAGCAATTTATTTAGAAGATGGAAAGGTGAAACATATTTTTTCAAATACAGAATTTTCTCTGATTGATAATAAAATGAGAAAAGGAATGGGGCTGAGAGCCTTTACAAAAAAAGATAATATTGATTTTGTAAATCCAATTGAATTTCATAAAACAGATGAGTTTGTAATATCAAATTTAAATTATAGGAATAATCATAAATGTGTTTTGAAAAATATGAATATTTCTGCTAACAAGGGAGATATTATAGCAATTACCGGTAAAAATGGGCAAGGAAAAACTACATTGATGAAAATCATATGTGGTTTATTAAAAGAAAATGCTGGGACTATAAGCTATAATGGTAGTCTTTATAAATACAAAAAAAGAAGAACGCTTTGCTATATGGTGATGCAGGATGTGATTCATCAATTATTTTCCGAGAGTTTGATGGATGAATTCACTTTGTTTGATTCAAGCGTTGATAAAGAACAAATAGATAGTATCTTAACTAAATTAGAACTCATAAAAATGAAAAATAGACATCCTATGTGTTTGTCAGGCGGACAAATGCAAAGACTGGCTGTAGCAGTTGGTATGTTAATGAATAGAGAAATTATTATTTTAGATGAGCCGACGAGTGGTTTAGATTATTTGAATATGATGCAAATAAGTGAAGTTATTAAAGAGTTCTCAAAAAATAAAATAGTATTTATTGTAACGCATGATAAAGAGCTAATTGATAACGCTTGTAACAAATTATTTGAAATATCTGATGGAGAAATATACGGATTTAGTGAAAGAAGGTAAAAGATGGAAGTATTAAAAGAGCATAAGGGAAAAGTATTTACATCTGCTTTAATTGCAATAATAGGAGTTGGTTTAGATGTTGTTCCTTACTTTTCAGTTGCAAATATTATTAACAATATTGTTGAAGGAAAAGTAGAAATAGGTGCTTATATTCCATATATATTAGCAGTGTTGGTTGGGCTTTTAGGCAGTGTATTATTTCATGAACTTTCAACCATTATTTCTCACAATTTAGCATATAGAGTAATTGAGGGAAAAAGAAAAAAATTAGTTGATAAGCTAAGTAAAATTTCCATGGGAGAGATTGAAAAAAGAAGTAGCGGTCAATGGTCACAATTTATGGTAGAAACGCTTGACAAGATGGAACAGCCTATTGCTCATGTAATCCCAGAGGTAATTGCAAATTTACTTATACCAATTGTATTAGTCGTAATAATTTTTATTATGGATTGGAGGATAGGAGTAGCTAATTTACTTACGATTCCACTTGGTTTGCTATTTTTTATGATGATGATGAGGGGATATGAAGAAAAATCAAAAAGGTACCAAGAAGCATCTAAGGCTATGAATACTACAATGGTGGAATATGTTAATGGTATTAAGGTCATTAAAGCATTTAATAAGTCAGCATCGTCATTTGGAAAATTTAAAGAGACGGTTAATGAAAATAAAAAGGCAATGCTTGATTGGTATTTAAGCGTTTGCTTTTCGATGACTGGGGCAATGGAAACTATACCTGCAACGATGATTTTTGTTTTACCAACATCATTATATTTATTTATGCAAGGAAGCGTAGAAATGAGTTTACTAATTATGTGTATTTTATTGTCTTACGCTTCATATAAACCTCTTATAAAAGCAATGAGCCATTTGGAAACTATGGCAAATATAAAGATTGTGATGAAAGAAATAAATAAAGTTATGGAAATTCCTGATCTTGAGCGAGGAAAACAACTAAAACATATAAAATCATATGATGTAGAGTTTCAAAATGTATCATTTGCATATGATGAGTCTAAAAATGTATTAAATAATATTTCATTTAAAGCAAATGAAAAGGAGCTTACCGCAATAGTTGGGGATTCCGGTGGAGGAAAGTCAACAATTGCAAAGTTAATAGCTGGTTTTTGGAACATTGACAAAGGCAAAATTCTTATAGGAGATGTTGATCTTAACGACATGCCATTGAAACAAAATATGGAACTTATCACCTATGTATCTCAAGAAAATTTTCTTTTTAATAAAACTATTTTAGAGAATTTAAGAGTAGCAAAAGAAGATGCAAGCATGGATGAAATCAAAGAAGCTTGTGTGAAAGCAAGTTGTCATGATTTTATTATGAATCTCCCTAATGGATATGAAACGGTTGTAGGGGAGGGAGGTTCAAGTCTTTCAGGTGGAGAAAGACAAAGAATTGTAATTGCGAGAAGTTTTCTTAAAAATAGTCCGATTGTATTGCTTGATGAAGCAACTGCATATTCAGATCCAGATAATGAAGCTATTATTCAAGAATCAATTGATGCATTGATTAAAGATAAGACAGTTATTATGATTGCTCACAGGCTCTCAACTATTGTAAAGGCTAATAAAATTATAGTAGTAGATAACGGAAATATTGTTGAGGAAGGTTCTCATGAAAAATTACTTGAATTAAATGGCAGGTATAGAGAAATGTGGGATGTATATACAGAAGCTAAGGAAATTGAGGTGATTTAAAGTGAGAGAATTATTAAAAACTTTATACGAGGTTTCTGGTTCATATTCTAAAAGAATAACCAAAATGCTCATCTTTGATGTAATAAAAGGGATATTTGAAGGGGTTTCTTTAGGTGCTATTCTCTTTTGCTTAATGAAAATTTGTGAAAGTATTTTTAACGGTCAAAGCATTGTAATTAAGGATATTTATACTGTTTTTGCAATTGCAACAATGAGCGTAGTTGGAAAAATTTTATTTGGTTATTTGGCAGATAGGAATAAATACATTGGTTCTTATAGCTTAGGTGCTGAAAACAGACTGTATATAGGCGATCGCCTTAAGAATGTAAATATGGGATATTTCAGTACAAATTCTTTGGGAAATGTATCAGGCGGATTATCAACTGTTATAGGAGAACTTGAAACAGTTGGAGTTTTAATCATTGAGCAAATGCTTGTTGGAACAATACAGACAATAATAATTGTATTATTTGTTCTTCCATATGATTTAATAACAGCTATAATTATCCTTTTAACTTTGATTGTTGGAGTCTTAGTTAACATGTCAACACAAAAAAAGACAGATATTTTAACTGGAAAATTACTGAGACTTAAGTTGGATTTGAGTTCGAAAATAATAGAGTATGTAAAAGGAATTGGAATAATAAAAGCGTTTGGAAAAGATGAAAATACAGTTAAAGAATTGAACGATAGTATCACAGAGAGTCGTAAAGGTTTTTTTGCAGTAGAAAAAATTTTAGTACCTACACAATTTCTATTTCTGTTGGTATTTAAAATAGGTATATGTGTAATTATATTTAGTTCTTTAATGAGATATTTTTCAGGAAGTATCTATGCGACTAAAACTATTATATTGATTGTTATGAGTTTTGTAGTTTTTTCCGGGTTTGAATTAGCAGGTAGTATGCAAAGTATTAAAGGAGTTGCAGTTCAAAATTTAAATAGCGTGATAAATTTAAGAAGTTTACCTGTAATTAAAGAGGGCAATAAAACAAAAGTTGACACAGTAGAAATTGAAATGAAAAATGTTTCTTTTTCTTATGATGATAGTGAACTTTTTAAAAATCTAAGTTTGAAAATTCCTGAAGGAAAAACAACAGCTCTTGTCGGATTCTCCGGTAGTGGAAAAACAACTTTATGCAATCTTATGGCGAGATTTTGGGATGTGCAATCAGGTGAAGTAAAAATTGGTAGCAACAATGTCAAAGAATATAATTATGACCAACTTTTATCTAATTTTAGCTTTGTATTTCAAGATGTATATTTATTTGATGATACAGTAAAAAACAATATTAAATTTGGTAATCCAAATGCTACTGACGAAGAAGTGATTGATATTGCCAAACAAGCTCAATGCCATGAGTTTATTATGAAGCTTCCTGATGGATACAATACCATTTTACAAGAAGGAGGCTCTAATTTATCCGGTGGAGAAAGGCAAAGAATATCTATAGCAAGAGCAATGCTGAAACAAAGTAAATTTGTAATTCTTGATGAAGCGACATCGAGTGTAGATCCTGAAAATGAAAAGCAATTATTAATTGCATTAAAAAATTTATTAAAGGGCAAAACTACAATAGTTATTGCACATAAACTTTCTACTGTAAGAAATGCAGATAAAATAATTGTTTTGAAAAATGGAGTTATTGAACAAATAGGGACACATACTGAACTGAAGTCTAAAGACGGTATATATAGAGATTTTATTACAAATAGAAGAAAATCTGAAGAATGGGTGGTTTAGAAAGGTTTGATATATGAATACTAGTTAGATGTAAGAAATGGGGGAACAAGATGAAAAAAACTTTTCATATAGAAGAAAGAAATAATAAAAAACTCTTCTTGCCTTATAGTTTCTTATTATCTCAAGCAACTAAATATATCTAAAAAAAAGATAGATTCATTTCTTTTCGGAGGACTCTTTACGCCAAAGTGTAGAAGTCCTCCTTTTTTTATCTCAAAAAGCAAAACAGAGATCTTAAAGAAGGAGGATAACTAAATGGCTAAAGAATATTACCTTTATGTGAAAGGAAAAGCAGTACCCGTAAGTGAAGAAGTCTATAAAGCCTACTGGAAAATAACAGAGCATGAAAAGTATCTTCAGAGGAAGGATTGGAAACATAATGTAATACCATTTTCTGCATTGGATCATGACGGACACTTTGTAGACAACATCATAGATGAAAAAATAGACTTGGAAAAAATTGTAGAAGTCAAAATGCAAATTGAAGAATTAAACAAGGCATTGGCTACACTAACAAAAGAAGAAAGAGATCTGATAGAAGCAATTTTTTTCAGAGAAGAAAGTCTGAAGTCTATTGGAGAAAAAGAGAAAGTTACACATCAGGCAATCGGGAAAAGGAGGGATAGGATTTTAGAGAAACTGAGAAAAATTTTAGAAGATAAAATCTAAAAACATGGAAAGGTTAAGTGTCAAAAAGGTGCTTAGCCTTCCTTTATTGAAACCAAAAATGATTAGACGAAAGGCATAGAAAATGAAAAAAGAAAAAACATTACAAGAAATACAGGAACAAATTTCTGAACTTCAGGAAGAAAAAGAAAAGTGCGATGTAAAACTGAAACAATTACAAAATCAAAGCGAAAAATTAGAAAAGCTGGCAAATGAAAAAGAACGAAAACGAAGAAATCATAGGCTCATACAAAGAGGATTGATTGTAGAAAGGGTGGTTAAAAATTCTCTTATGTTTACAAATGAGGAGATAGAAAAGCTGCTTAATATTGCTACTAATACAGCAGAATACAAAAAAGCCTATGCTGAAATGATAAATCGAAAAGATGTAGAAAATGAAACAGACATCGAGTAGACAGAATAAAAAAACTTAGTTTTTTCAGAAGCTCCCTGCAAGGGCAAAAAGCTCCGCAGGGCGCAAAGCACCCTTTAGGGTGTATAATTGCGCCCTTAGAAAATCTAAGGGATTTTAGCAAGTCTTAGAAAATCCAAAACTTAATAAAAACATACGGATAAAGCAGATAGGAAAAGATACCCCAAATAGCCTGTCTGCTTTTTCTTTACCTAAAAACAAATAAAAATGAAGGGAGCTTATAAAGATGGCAGAAACATTTCACTTTAGTATATCAATGATAAGCAGAGGAAAAAGTAAATCAGCGGTTGCAAGTGCAGCATATATCTCTTGTGAGAAATTAACAAATGAATGGGACGGAGTAATCCACGACTACCATAATAAAAAAGGACTACTTCATTCAGAAATATTCTTGCCGGATAACATACCAAAAGAATTTCAAGACAGAAGTTTTTTATGGAACAACGTGGAGCTAAATGAAAAAGCAAGCAATGCTCAGCTTGCAAGAAACTTTATCATAGCCCTACCAAAAGAATTATCCTTTGAAGAAAATAAGAACCTCATTACAGACTTCATACAGGCGAACTTTGTATCAAAAGGAATGATAGCAGACCTTGCCATTCACGATGAAAATAATGAGGGCAATAAAAATATTCACGCTCATATTATGACAACCCTTAGACCGATAAATGAAAAAGGACAGTGGCAACCAAAGTCGAAAAAAGAATATGTTCTTGATAAAAACGGAGAAAAGATAAAACTAAAAAGCGGTAATTACAAAACAAGAAAAGTCGAATTGACAGACTGGAACGATAAAGGCAACGCAGAGAAATGGCGAGAAAGTTTTGCAAGTCTTTGTAATCGGTATTTAGAGAAAAACAACCTTGAAAAAAGAGTAGACCATCGTTCATTTGAAAGACAAGGCATAGAAGAAATCCCAACCATTCATTTAGGAGCAAGTGCAAGTGCCTTAGAAAGAAAAGGAATTGAAACGGATAAGGGAGATATCAATAGGGAAATCAAAAAGCATAATTCCTTAGTAAAAGCTATTAAGAACAAGATAAAAGAAATCACCTCATGGATAGACGGTTTACTTGGAAACCTGCAAGCAAAATACGATGAGTATAAACAGACCAAGAAAGATGAACTTGAGAACAAAGCGGAACTCTTTAATCTATATGAATACATTTCTATCTACAACGATATACAGGGAGAAAAGACAAAAAATCTATCCAATTACGGACAGATAAAAAAAGGAAATGCAGACCTTAAACGATTTGTAAAAGCAATCTATTATCTAAAAGACAATAATCTTAGAACCATAGATGACTTACAAGGAAAAATCTTTGAACTTGCAAGGCAAAGTAAAAAGATAAGTGGCGATATTCAGAGTAAGACACAAAGAATAAAAGACCTAAATCAATGTGTAAGTTGCATAGATTCTATCAAAGACAACAAAGAAGTCTATCAGGAATATAAGAGTAAAACACTATTCAAAGACAGCTTTTACAATTCTCATAAAAAGGAAATAGATAGATACCTAAGAGCAAGAAAGACGATAGAAAAATTTACCGGAACATCATCTATTAAGCTAAATGAATGGGAAAAGGAAATTACAAAACTTGAAAAAGAAATAGAAACCTTAAACAAAGATAAAATCAAAATTCAAGATGAATTTAAGCAGATAGACCATATCAAATATGCGGTTAAGACAGTAAATGATGATTATGGAATAGACCTAAGTATTGAGATAGACAAAGCGGTTAAGCGAGGAGAAAAGCCAAGTGTAATTGCACAACTCAAAAAATTCCAAGAGCAACAGGAAAAAGCAGAACAATATCATCAGAAAGCAAAAGAAAAATATACAGAGCAAGAAAGATGAAATCCTAAAATAGGACAACACAAAAAATAAAAGCTGACGGAACAAATTGTTCGGTCAGATAAATAAGCTGATGCACTATTTCGGTACATCAGGCTGCGTACCTATTTTGGGAACGCAGATATAAAGATGAGTCCCTGTTTCGGGGACGCATATAGCTGGTGTCGTGTTTCACGACATCAGTTTTATGAGGATGCTCTGTTTTGAAGCGTGTTGATTATAAAGGGTGTCGTAAATCACGACTTCCTTAAAAACTAAGAGGTGGTAACGATTTGTTACTACCTTTTACAAGAAAAAGAGAGGAGAGAAAAATGGCAGATAACAGAAGATATTATTGGTTAAAGCTGAAAGAAGATTTTTTTACAGATAAGAGAATAAAAAGACTAAGAAGAATATCAGGAGGAGATACCTATACAATCATTTACCTTAAATTGCTCTTGCTTAGCCTAAAAGACAGTGGAAAACTGTATTATGACGGAGTAGAAACAGACTTTATCAAAGAGCTTGCATTAACGATTGATGAAACGGAAGATGACGTAATGGTTACAGTAAACTATCTTATGGCACAAGGATTGATGGAGATAATCACAGAAAATGACGAGTATTTTTTAACGGAAATACCAAGCCTTATAGGTTCGGAAACAGCTTCTACAAGGCGTTCAAGGAAATCAAGAGAACAAAAAGCGTTGCAATGCAACACTGGTGCAACACCTACGCAACAAAACTGCAACGGAGATATAGAGATAGAGAAAGAGATAGATATAGAGTTAGAGAAAGAGGGGGAGATAGAAAAAATATCCCCCTTCTTTTACGGAGAATATAAAAATGTTTCCTTAACTGATGAAGAATATGGGAAGTTAAAGGATAAAATGCAAGGGCATAGGGAGAAGATGATAGAAAAGCTGTCAACCTATATGCAAAGTACAGGAAGAAACTATAAAGACCATTATGCGACCTTAATTCATTGGTATGAACAAGACAAAGGCAAATTAAAGGAGAGCAGTAAATCAAAAGTATATACCTTTGAAGATTATGACAAGGGTTTGCATTTATAAGGTACATATAAGGCGGTGGAAAGGCTTTTAGAGCGTTAATAGTATAAAGAGGTATCAGATTATGGCTAAGGGCAAAATCACCATGTAAGAGCTTAAATTTGTGGTATGGGAAAAATATTGTATTTATGATAAAATAATAATGATATGGTAACAAACTCAGTTATAAGGAGAAGATATATAAATGCGAATTCAATTTACAGTAACCGATGAAGAACTTGAAATTTTAACGGAAAAAGCAATAGAGGGAGGTTTCCCAAGCATTACTGAATATTGTAAGTGTAGCAGTTTACAAGAAAATACAAGCTATGCTGACCTATATACTACCTTATTAAATAAAATAAGCTCCTTACCAAAGGGCAAAGAGTTTGTTTTACGAGAGTTAATCGCAACACCGCCGGCATTGATTGGCAGATGGTTTTATGAAAATGTAAATAAGGGACTTGTAAAAAATGTAGAACACATCGGAAAAGCTGAAGGCGGAGTAGAAAAATATAAAAGAATATAAGACTTATCCAAATAGCTACGCACTGTGTAGAGAATTGGAAAAGATATTTAGATAATGTTGGAGGTTTATTTCATGGCAGAAGAAAACAGAGAAATTGTAGTGATAGATGAAACTACAATGAAAAGTAAGATTTACTATATAAGAAATCAAAAGGTTATGCTTGATTTTGAACTTGCTGAAATATATGGATATGAAACAAAAACATTTAATCAGCAAGTCAAGAATAACATAGAAAAATTTGATGAAGATTTTAGATTTCAACTTACAAAAGATGAATGGGAATTTTTGAGGTCAAAAATTTTGACCTCAAAATCAGATGAAGGTTCAGGTGGTAGAAGATATATGCCTTATGCCTTTACAGAACAGGGAATCTATATGCTTATGACCGTATTAAAAGGAGAACTTGCTGTTAAGCAAAGTAAGGCTTTAATACGAATGTTTAAGCAGATGAAAGACTTTATAATCGAAAATCAAGATTTTATTAGCTCAAAAGAATTAGTGCAAATAGCAGTACAGACAAATGAAAATACAAAGGATATAGCTGAAATAAAGTCGCAAATGGCTACAAAAGAAGATTTGAAAAAGGTGATGGATAATTTTATAGATCCGGACACTTACAAGCATTTTCTTTTGATGAATGGAGATAAGATTGAAGCGGATGTTGCCTATACTAAAATATATAAGTCTGCAAAGAAAAGCATTTATGTAATAGATAACTATATAGGACTTAAAACATTGGAACTTTTAAGAGCTGCAAAAGATAATGTTGAAGTCATTATATTTAGCGACAATGTCAGAAATAAAGATATGCTTACAAAAAATATCCTAAACGATTTTAGAAGAGATTACCCTAACATCAACTTAAAAATGAAGATTGCAGGCAAAAGGTATCACGATAGGTATATTGCAATAGACTATGGGACAGAAAATGAAGCCTTTTATCTTTGTGGAGCATCATCAAAGGATGCAGGAAATAAAA
>ERZ773099.554-NODE-554-length-31460-cov-4.426938_pt1 | contig 31460 bp, 29 predicted proteins | sample MGYA00511120_ERZ773099 | MGnify/ENA primary metagenome ERZ773099 (study PRJEB29015, sample SAMEA2738012) | human oral metagenome | biome: human oral; feature: human-associated habitat; material: dental | place: China | collected 2104 ... | reverse complement strand
TATATCAGATAGCAAAAGAAGATATTCCTTACTATGTTTTTCTCTTAAAACTCTAGGTGTTGCAAAAATAATCCGACCATTTGCATTTTTCACTAATTCAAGCGCCTCTTTATATTTTGAAACAGAAAGTACTTGGTGGTGATAAGAATCTCCACCAAATATAATTTCTTTGCAACCAGCCTTTAAAGCACTTTTAACTTGTTCTATCTGTTCTGTACGAATACTTATTTCAGGTTTCATAGAAAATGTGGTTGTTTGTATATTAGGTAGCGGTATTATTTTATCTGAAAAGTTATGTGTAGATTTTACAAAATCTTTTTCAATACAATTGCTTAAATGATGAACAGCTTCTTTTCGTAAAGTATTTAGAATACTTTTCGGTATCATACACTCTTTATTTTTAAGTTTCAAATCGCCTAATAAGAAAGGAGTTCCGCCTAAACGCATAAGCTGTTCTTTTACATCTTTTAAAGATGCTACATGTTTATTAGTTTTCTCACATTGATAAGAAGAACGAATCGTAATAGAGTGATTATTTCTATCAGAAGCTATTAAAGTAAGAGGACTGCCCACTGCTGCAAAAACAGAAAAATCTATAATTGTTTTCCCTTGCAATTTTTCGCGATTTATATTATATTTTCGTTCTTTTATATGCCAATAAATATGACTTTTATCAAGAGGTTTCTTTTGCATTAAACATTGATATATATTTCCGTTAACTTTATTTATATTCTTTTCTGAAATAAAGGCTATTTTATAATCTGAAGTTACATAAGAAACTCCTGTAATATGTTCTTGTGAAATATTGACTATATTTTTAAATAAAAAACTATATTGATTAATTTTTTCTATCGTACCTGCCATAATTCCACGATTACCGGGAATTATTGATGTCATCATATCCGCTCCAATATCATCATGATAATAAGCAGAAGTAAAGCCTCTATAAAAACGTTTTTCAAGCTTTTTCTGTAACTGAGAAGTTTCTTCCATTCCGGTACAACAATCTTGGTCTAATGCTTTTCTATAAGAGGATACTACATCATAAACATATTCAGGACTTTTCATGCGCCCTTCTATTTTTAGAGACACAACCTTAGATTTTTTTATTCTTTCTATGTCTTGAATCCCGGACATATCTTTTAAACTGATAATATATCGTCCACTTTCTTTTTTTATAGGTCGTCCCATATCATCTGTTAAATGATATGGCATACGACATGGTTGTGCGCAAGCACCTCTATTACCACTTCTTCCACCTATAAAACTACTCATCAAGCATTGTCCTGAATAGGATACGCATAAAGCTCCATGTACAAAAATTTCTATTTCAGCTCTACAGTTGTTTGCTATATATTCAATTTCATCCAAAGATAATTCACGTGAGAGAACCACTCTTTTAAAATTAAGGGATTCAAGAAATTGAACACCCGCAAGATTACTAACCGTCATCTGTGTACTTGCATGAAGTGGAATATTAGGTGTTATTTTATTTGCTAAATAAGCAATTCCTAAATCCTGTATCAATAATCCATCAATATAAATAGAATCAAGAAATCTAAGATATTCTTTAACTTTATCTATTTCATTATCTGAAATTAAAGTATTTAAAGTTACATAAACGGCAATTCCTCGGGAGTGGCACAAATGAACAGCTTCTTTCATTTGAAGATTATCAAAGTTTCCTGCAAATTTTCTTGCACTAAAAAATTCTCCCCCTAAATAAACGGCATCTGCTCCTGCTGCAATAGCTGCATAAAGCAACTCAGGTGAACCTGCCGGTGCCAAGATTTCCATGATTTATTCCCCCATGTATTATCGATACAAAAATAGAAAAAGGGCATTCCATGCAGAATGTCCCTTTTTTATTTTATTTATCTTTATGTTATGTTCAAAAAATTCTCTTTAAATTAATTAATTGGACAATTCCGGGAACCAGAGACCAATTTCTCTTGCAGCTGTTTCCGGCGCATCTGATGCATGTACAATATTTTCGTCAATAGAAGTTGCAAAATCGCCACGAATGGACCCTGGTACTGCTTTAAGCGGATCGGTAGCACCATTAATTTGGCGAACAGCTGCAATAGCATTTTCACCTTCTACTACCATTGCTAATACTTTTCCAGAAGTAATAAAATCAATTAAACCTTGAAAAAATGGTTTCCCTTCATGTTCACCATAATGTCTTTTAGCTAACTCCATGGATACCTCAATTAATTTAATAGCATGAAGAGCTAATCCTTTTCTTTCAAAACGAGAAATCACTTCTCCACAAATATGCTTTTTTACTCCATCCGGTTTCACCAAAACTAAAGTCTTCTCTACTGCCATGAGTAAATCCTCCTTAAAATAAATTCATATCAGCTGCTATATTTTGCAACTTTTCAATACGCTCTTCCGTAGAAGGATGCGTTGAAAACAAATTTTGAATACCGCGTACCCCACATAAAGGATTAATAATAAATAACCCGGATGTGGAAGGTTTAGCACCCGGTATAACTTTATGATGTGCATAATTATCTAATTTCTGCAATGCACTTGCTAAAGCTAACGGTTTACCACTAATTTCAGCACCCGAAGCATCTGCCATATATTCCCTAGAACGAGAAAGTGCTAATTGAATAATAGAAGCAGCAATAGGTGCCACTATTATAGTAGCCAAAAGCCCAATAATACTACTGCTTCCATTTTCATCACGGCGACCGCCAAATATCGCACTCCATTGGGCTATATTTGCAATGTAGCTAATAGCTGTCGCGATAGAAGCGGCTAAAGTCATAATTAAAGTATCCCGATGCTTAATATGTGATAATTCATGACTGATAACACCCGCCAATTCATCTTTATTTAGAAGATTTAATAATCCTTGTGTTATAGCTACTGCTGCATGTTTATCATCTCTCCCCGTTGCAAATGCATTGGGAACATCTGTTGGTATAACATATAATTTAGGCATAGCAATAGAAGCATTATCAGATAGTCGTCTGACTAATTGATGAAGTTCAGGAGCTTCTTCTTTTGTAATAGGTTGTGCATTATATTGCATTAATGCAATTTTATCACAATTCCAATAACTAATAAAATTAATAACAAATGAAACTGCCAACATACATAAGGCACCTTGACGACCGCCAACCACTCCACCAATGGCCATCAAAATTATGCTCAATAACGTTAAGAGCATCACAGATTTAATTTTATTCATATGGATGACCTCACAATAAAAACACATAAAAATGGTCGGAACGACATGATTTGAACATGCGACCTCTACCACCCCAAGGTAGCGCTCTACCAAACTGAGCTACGTCCCGACAACTACATTACAAGAATACACAGCTCATTATTGTTTGTCAAGCAAATATAACAAACTGAATAACTTAATTTGATATCACTTTATAACTTATCTCTTCCTATAAGGTCTACTTTTTTTACGCCTTTCATGTTTTTTATGACATCAATCAATTTTATTACACTACTTTTTAATTCTAATGACTCAAACACAACATTAAGCATAGTAAATTTATTGACAGGTAGACTCCTATGAATGGTAATAATTTGATTTTTCCCTTTAGCAATTTTTCTTATGATTCTTGAAGAAATTGCTATGTCTTCTGCTACAGTAATCACAAGAGAATATACTTTTTCATCTTTTACATCTACAGCAGGTGCTACATGATCTTTATACTTATAGTAAGCACTACGACTGATTCCTGTCCGCTTAACCGCTTCATTAATCGTTAATACGGTACCTTCTTTTAATAATTGTTTTGTTCTAATAGTTTTCTTAATTGCTTCTGATAGAATTTGAAAGTCTACCAAATAAAATTCTCTTGATGTGTTTTTTGCCATTTTAATTCCTAATTTCTTGATACGAAGTTAATATAATATCCTTTTTTTGAATCCATTCTTTAACATGTTCGGATAAAAGTCCTTGCAATTCTTCTTCACCATGATATCCCCAATGAAAAATTTCTTCCATAGCTTGATTATCAGTAGAAGGGTGACACATAATTTCAGTCAATCCTTTATCCATATGTGAAATGCATCGAATAAGACGCTCTTCATATAAAGCTCCCCCATAAAGCATTCCCCGAAAGTTATCATTAGTTATAAAATTATGTTTACGTAAATATCTTTGATTTTTATTAGAAAGCAGTGTCAATCCATTTTTGGAAATCCATCTCATTAAATTTCCTTCTGTTATCCCAAACAATAATGATTCATTAGGAACTCTGATTTTTAAAATATTATACTTTTTAGCTAGTTCTACAGCCACTTTAAAAAAAGATGGCCACATGTGCATATGTTGATGACTATCAAAATGAGTAATTTGAATGCCAGCTTTTAATATTTTGTTAATTTGTGCATCCCACTCATCATATACATCTTGCAAATTAATAAGCCCTTTTATATCACGCTTTATAAGTTCTATATAATCTTTACATAATACATCACTTTCCCATGTAAGTGAAGAAACTGCTTTCGCCGGTAAAACCGTTTTAATGTTTCCCACAAGTGTTAAATGAATTCCAACTCCTAATGTAGGTAAAGACTTTATCATCTTCACTGCTTCATCAAATGCATCAGATCCTGCCATTAAAGAAGCACTGGTAAGTATTCCCTTTGTATGTGCTTGATAAATAGCTTCATTGACTACACCATGAATTCCAAAATCATCCGCATTTACAATTAGCCTTTTTTTCATATATTCCCCGATTAATTATAAAAGATATTGCTATACTTTAATTTATATGTTCTGTATGAAATAAGATAATAGCAGCAGCTGCAGTAACATTTAAAGACTCTACATTATTATGTAACGGAATGTATAAAGAATAATCACAAAGTTTTAATATTTCTTCAGATATTCCATTTCCTTCATTACCAAATGCAATAATACCATTTGCAAATGGAGTATATTCTCTATAAGATTTAGCATTAGTAAAAGAAGTTCCAATAATTGTGAAATCTTTTCTTGTCTTCAATTCTAAAAGTTCTTCCATTTTTACATCTTCATAAATAGGTAAACGAAGAATGCTTCCCATAGAACTTCTCACTGCTTTTTCTGAATAAGCATCTGTACATCCAGAGGTAAGTAATATTCCTTTGCATCCTGCAGCAGCTGCAGTACGAATAATGGTTCCCATATTACCAGGATCTTGTATCCTATCTAAAAGTACATAATGTCCTTTCAATGTTCTAATTTCATGATGTGGATATATTTTTTTATTTACAATAGAAAGAAGTCCTTGTGTATTTTCTGTTCCTGTAATAGCTTTCATAATCGATTCAGTTACACACAATAAAACCCAATGTAACGAATCACCCTTTTTTATAATTTTCTTAACTCTATCATTTTGAGTTGCATTATCAGTAAAAAAACAAATTACATCTGAAATCTGTTGTTTTTGAATATCTTCTGTGGAACGAATCCCTTCCATAAGAAATTGAGCATATTTATCTCTAAATTTTCTATGTTTTAACTGTTCTGCAAGTTTAACCCACCTATTTGATCTGCTAGTAATTAGTTGCATACAATTACAGCCCTTTCCATATTAAATATATGCAATTTGTTCTTTATATCTTTTTATAACAGCCTCATACACTTGGTCTACAGAAATGGTATTCATATCTGAATTTTGTTCCCCTGCATGATCTGCCAATATAACTGTATATAATAAATTTCCATAAGGACCACTTCGCTTAGGAAGTGTAGGTCCAAATAATGCTACCATAGATGTTTTCATTGCATTGGCAATATGTAATGGTCCTGTATCAGAAGAAACATGAACCTTAGCCATTTTTTCTATTGCAACTAGCTCTAATAAAGAAGTTTGACCCATTAAAGGAAGTACGAATGAGGAATTAGTTATACTTAGAATTTTTTCTTGTAAATAAATTTCTTCTTGTGTGCCTAAAAGTACAGTGTAAATCCCTTTATTTGATAATCGATTTGTCAGTTCTCCCCAACAATCAATAGGCCATTTCTTCGATTCTCCTCTAGTTCCCGGAACTAGAACAATATAATTCCCCTGTAAACCCGCTTGTTGTAACTTGCGTGTTGCAGATTTAGTAGCTTTTGTGATATCTGCAAAAGGGAATTCTATAGAAGTTACTTTACAACCTAAATATCGAGTAACATCTAATAATTGTTCAATAATATGCCCTGTTTTATGTAAACCTTTAATAGGTTGATTAACAAGCCAACTACCTTCTCTAGCATCCCAATATCCGATATGTTTTTTCCCTCCGGAAAGAAATGAAATAATTGCACTTTTAGCAATCATTTGAAAATCAATTACCAAATCAAAATGATGTGCATGTAGTTCTTTTCGTACTTGATTGAGATAGCTTAAATTTTTTATTTTATTCCTATCAATAATATAAACTTCATCAATCCATGGTTTTCCAGGTAGTACTTCGGCAAATGCAGAATGAACAGCCCAAGTAATTTTTGCATTTGGATATGTTTTTCTCAAAACAAAAAGAGAGGGAAGTGTATGTATAACATCCCCTAATGAGCTCATTTTTATAATTAAAATATTTTTATACATGAAAATCCTTCTTATCTTTTAATAAAGTAAGACAATGAAGTACAAATGTATCAAGTCGTCCACCTTTAAATAAAAATCCAGGCATTCCTGCACGTTCTGCTGCCTCCATATCGCTATCCTTATCCCCTATTAAAAAGCATTTTGTAGGTTCTAAGTCATATGCTTTGATCCCTTTTAAAATCATTCCCGGCGCAGGTTTTCTATCTATAGAATCTTTATCATACTTACTTATTTTTGCACCTTTTAGATAAGGACAATATATAAATTTGTCAATCTTTCCTCCGGCATTGTTAATTATCATTGCCATATAATGATGTAATGTCATTACATCATCTTCTGTATAATATCCTCTTGCAATACCACTTTGATTCGTAACAACAATTATTTTCCATCCCAATTGAGATAATTGTACAACTGCTTCTATAGCACCGGGAATCCACTCTAAATCAGATATTTTATATAAATAATGTTTATCAACATTAAGAACGCCGTCTCGGTCTAAAAAAACCGCTTTATTTTTATGTAATGATTTCATTTTACCAATTTTCTTGATCTATTATTTCACATATTAAATGTGCACATAACATATGCATCTCTTGTATACGTGCAGTATTATTGGATGGGATAATCAGTGAAACATCTGCTACATTTTTAATCATTCCACCATCTTTTCCTGTAGAAATAATAGTAGTTAATCCAAGTTCTTTTGCTGTTTCTGTAGCAGCAATTACATTAGTACTATTCCCACTGGTAGTAATTCCCCAAAAGACATCGCCCTGCACACCTAATCCTTCTACCTGTCTCGAAAAAACCATATCATAATTATAGTCATTTGCAATAGAAGTAAGGATAGAAGTATCAACGGTTAAAGCAATGGAGGGAAGAGAAATTCTTTCATTACAAAATCTACCTATAAGTTCAGCAGCTATATGTTGTGCATCTGCTGCACTACCGCCATTACCACAAATTAAAATCTTATTCCCATTTCTTAAAGAGTTAAGACATATTTCTGCCATCTTTTGTACAACAGGAATTAAATCCATAGTATCTTCTAACACTTTATGATGGTTAATAAATCCGTTCTTAATAATATCCATTGTTATACCTCTTCATATAATGGTTTTATTTCTTACTTTCCATCAACGTTTTTAATTCTGTCATAAAACTGCTAATATCCTTAAATTCTCGATAAACCGAAGCAAAACGAACATAGGCTACTTGATCTATTTTTTTTAATTCATCCATAACAAAATTCCCAATACTTTCAGTAGTTACTTCTTGACAAGGATCACTTCTAACATGATGTTCAATAGAGTTTACCATGCGTTCAATTTGTTCGGAACTGATATTTCGTTTTTCACAAGCCCTGACTATTCCGCTTCGCACTTTATTTCTATCAAACATTTCACGTGTACCATCTTTTTTCATAACACGAAGTACACCTTGTTCTATGGTTTCATAAGTAGTAAAGCGTTTATCACAAGATAAACATTGTCTTCTTCGACGTATAGAAGCTCCATCATCCGTATCACGAGAATCCGTTACTTTAGTATTTGGATTATCACAAAAAGGACATTTCATATATAATCTCCTATTAAACCAAAAGACCACACTGCAAATGCGGTGTGGCCCTGATAATCATTATTATTTTTTCAGGAAATCTGGTACCGCTATAGTAGATGAACGAGCACCCCCACCAAAGGTAGTTGTTCCCATAGAAGATATTTTCTTACCATCAGCAAATCCTGTAGCAATAACAGTAATCTTAACGGTATCATCCATATCCGGATCAATAGCTGTTCCCCAAATAATATTTGCATCCGGATCAGCAGCTTCAGTAATAATTTGAGAAGCTTCATTAATTTCAAACAATCCCAAATCTTCATTACCGGTAATACTGATAATAATACCTTTAGCACCTTCAATACTACGTTCCAATAATGGACTTGAAATAGCCTGTTTAGCAGCATCACTCGCACGACTTTCTCCAGAACCAATACCAATTCCCATAAGTGCTTCACCTTGATCGCTCATGATAGTTTTTACATCAGCAAAATCGAGATTAATTACTCCCGGAACAGTAATTAAGTCTGAAATCCCTTGAATCCCTTGACGAAGGACATCATCTGCCAATCTAAAAGCATCCTTTACAGATGTTTTTTTATCAATAATTCCTAATAACTTATCATTAGGAACTACTAATATAGCATCTACATTTTGCTTTAACTTTTCAATTCCAGAAAAAGCATTATTCATACGAATTTTACCTTCAATGGAAAATGGTTTAGTTACTACAGCTACGGTCAAAGCTCCTAATTCTTTAGCACATTGTGCTACAACAGGTGCTGCACCAGTACCTGTACCGCCACCCATTCCGGCAGTTACAAATACCATATCTGCACCGGTCAGGGCTTTTATTATTTCATCACGAGATTCTTCTGCTGCATTTCCACCAACTTCGGGCTTAGCACCTGCACCTAATCCACGTGTAACTTTTTCTCCGATTTGAATTTTTACATCAGCATTGGATTTATCTAAAACTTGCAATTCTGTATTTACTGCAATAAATTCAACACCTTGTACTTTAGCGTCTATCATTCGATTAACAGCATTGTTTCCGCCACCACCAACGCCAATTACTTTGATATTTGCTAAATCACTCATTTTTATCCTCCTTCGATGCTTCTTGGTTACATAAATTACTTTTATGAGAATATATTCATACTATTTTCATTTATTTTACAATATTTTAAACAAATTATCTATAGGTATATACTATCCTACCCAAAAGATATTTACTTTTTAAGTTTTATAAAGGGAGATGTCAAATTTACTTCTATATATTCAACAGATAATCCTCTTGCCATAATATCTCCAACCATATTTTCTGCCATAACAGCTTGCTTATCAATATGTTCCCCGGAACCTAAATGCACTGCAATACCATCTCTGGTATAGGCAATAATATTATTTGGTTGTCCTATATTTACCTCAGAAAATTGTTTAAATCCATCTTGACTAAGAGAACTGATAAATTGAAGTGCTTTATTAATAGACTCTTCTTGTACTATATCTTCTAATAAAAGATTTCCCAATTTCTTTCCCGTAATAATAGGAAGATCTAATCCACTAATCGAAGTTTGTGTATCCATTACTCTTCCATTTTTATCAAGAACGGCATATACGTAATCTCCTTGTACAATAGCATAAGGAGTCCTATCATGAACAATAACATCTATATAAAAAGGAAAGGATCTTTTTATATCTATTGAAGAAACTCTAATATCATGTAATAGTCGCTGTTTTACATTTGAAATATTAATTTGTAATACATTAACGGGATGTTTAATCTTACCTTCAAAAATAATATCACTTCTAGTTACTACAGCGCTTCCGGTAACACGAATATCTCCAAAAGGGAGTGGTAAAAAAAGAAAACTCAACAAAATTATAAAAAAGACAGCACATCCCATCATAAATCTTGTTTTCCATTTCTTTTTAATTCGTATTTTTCTTCTTTTCTTTTTAATATTTTTGTTTGACAGTTCTAAAGGTAATTCAGTTGAATCATTATTTACATTTGAGATAAAATTTGTTTCTTTATGATTTTCTTGTCTATCCAATCCTTTATGAATCGTACGTTGAAAATCATCAAAACTTTTAAATTTACCCATTAGAAATAACCCTTATACCTTTCTTATAGTAGCTCCAAGAAGAATTTTTTCACATAATTGAGGAAAATCTATACCTAATACAGCTGCAGATTTAGGTACTAAGCTAGTAGATGTCATTCCTGGAATAGAATTTGCTTCTAACATATAGGGGGTTCCATCTGCCGATGTACGTATATCAAAACGAACTACTCCACTACATTCTGCAGCTTTATACCCCTTTACAGCCATTTCTTCCATTTCTTTAGCTAAAGTATCACTAATAGGTGCAGGAACTAAATATTCAGTAGCTCCTTTTGTATATTTAGAGTGAAAATCATAAGTTCCGGAATAAGGGCAAATTTTAATAATGGGAAAAGCTTTCCCATTAAAAACAGGAATAGTAAATTCATCCCCATCTAAATAAGCTTCTGCAAGTAGTCGTTTTTCTACAGCAAACGCTCGCTCTAAAGCCGGAATAAGCTCTTCGTTAGTATGAACAATTTCTATTCCGATAGTAGAACCTTCACAAGCCGGTTTCAATACTACAGGAAACTTATTAAAATAAGAATTAATGGAGCTGGCTACATTTTCAATTCCATCAGAAAAATATACAGGAAGAGAATTTGCCATACGTATACCAGCTTGTTTGAATAAACGACTTGAAAAAATTTTATCCATAGTAATGGCACTGGAAGAAACACCGGAGCCTGTATAGGGAATCCCTTCCAGCTCTAAAACACTTTGAATGGTTCCATCTTCCCCATATTTTCCGTGTAAAGCGATAAAAACCACTTCTACATTATTCTCTTTAAGTTGGCTTATAACATTACGTGGATTATATTCAATAGCTATTGCATGATATCCTAAACCATTTAAAGCTTCAGTAATTGCTGTACCTGTAGCTCGAGATATGGCAGCTTCACCAGAAACTCCACCCATTAATACTCCCACGACATTATTTTTAGTTATCATTATATATTCCTTCTTCATCTAATAATTGAGCTAATTTTTGTCCTACCGTATAAATATTCCCGGCCCCCATAGTAATTATCATATCACCCGGCCTTGCTATATGATATAAACTTTCAACCAAATTTTCTAAAGTACAAACATAATGTACCTCTTTTGATAAATTGTTTTTTTGTACTAATAGAGGAATTAATTTCCCATCTACTCCGGATAATGGCTTTTCACTTGCAGCATAAATATCCGTAAAATAAAGAATATCCGCCATATCAAACGCAACTGCAAATTCATCACATAAAAGTTTAGTCCGAGAATAACGATGTGGTTGAAATGCACAAATAACTCTATATCCACTAATTTCTTTTGCTGCTTTTAATGTAGCTTCTATCTCTGTGGGATGGTGTGCATAATCATCTACAATCCAAATTCCATGATGAAATGCTTTAGTCTCAAACCGACGATGCACCCCACAAAATAAAGAAAGAGCTTCTTGAATAGATTCAAAAGATATTCCACAATAAAGTGCAGTAACTATAGCAGCTAATGCATTAAGAACATTATGCTCTCCAGGTAAGTGTAATTGTATCGTACCCAAAATATGTCCTTTATGTAAAACATCAAACAATAAAAGATTTTTCTCGTATCTCTTATTAACAGCTTGATAATCTGCCTCTATATTAAATCCATAGGTAATAACTTTCTTTTTTACTTGAGATAAAATACTACGTATACCTGCATTATCAATACAAACAACTGCTACGCCATTTTCATCTGAAATACGTTCAATAAATTCTATAAATGCTTTTTTTATATTTTCAAAAGTTCCATAATAATCTAAATGGTCATCTTCAATATTTGTAATTATAGACAGAAATGGTGAAAATTTAAGAAAAGTTCCATCACTTTCATCGGCCTCTGCAATAACGTATTCTCCTTTACCATAGCAAGAGTTTCCTTTTAAATAATCAGTAGCTCCTCCTAAAACAATAGTTGGATCTACATTTGCATACTTAAATATTTGTCCCACCATAGCAGAGGTTGTTGATTTTCCGTGAGCACCGGCAACAGCAATTCCTTTCCCCCACATAAACATAGCTGCTAATACATCTGATCGATGAAATATAGGAATATTTCGATTTTTTGCTTCTTGCAATTCAGGATTCTCTGGTGAAATCGCTGAAGAAATAACAACAACATCTGCATTCTCTATATTTTCTGCTTTATGCCCTAGATAAATAGTAGCTCCTTGTTCTCTAAATTTATGTAAAATAGTAGAATCTACTACATCTGAACCGGAAACATTTACTCCCATATGAATCAAAATATTGGCTAAGGCACGCATGCCCATACCACCTATTCCTATAAAATGAAACTTTTGATATGTATCTAAATGCATAAAACAGTTTATCTCCTTTTTTCATCGGCCATTTTTAGTGCCATGCTTGCAATATGGGCACCTGCATCTACCATTTTTAATTTATTTGCAGAATCAGACATACGTTTTCTTTTCCCCATATCATTATAAAGTTCTTCAATATTGGAAATTAAAGACTCTGCTGTTAATTCTTTATCCAAAACCATCGTTGCTGCACCTGCATCAACAAAAACTTGTGCATTAAATGTTTGATGATCTTCTGCTGCATAAGGGTATGGTATTAAGATCGCCGGTAAATTTTTAGCTGCTATTTCAGCAAGTCCAATAGCACCTGCACGATAAATAATAACATCAGCAGCTGCTATTGCAGTTGGCATATCCTGTTGATAGTCTACAATTTGTGAGTTATTAATCTCTTTTTTATCAGGCATATTTTTTTGTAATGTATCTTGTACATAGGTAAATTCTTTCGTACCGGTTATATGATAAATATAAATATCTGTTTTATTTGCAAAATATTTATGAACTCCTATCATAGCTTTATTAATATTATGTGCGCCTCTACTTCCTCCGGCTACTAATATCATAAAAAAATTTTCCGGTATTCCAAGCTTTATTCTTGCTTCTTTTTTACTAATTTTTATAATATCACTACGAATAGGGTTCCCTGTATATACACATTTATTCTTTATAGGAAAGTAGTTTTGTGCTTCCTTATATCCCAATGCTATTCTGTCAACAAAATAACTAAGAATCTTGTTAGTGAATCCGGGAATTACATTTTGTTCCTGGATAATAGTAGGAATATGAGCTAAAGCCGCCATTAGTAAAATGGGACCGCAAACATAACCACCGGTACCAATAACCACATCCGGTTTAAAATTTTTTAAAATAGTTCTTGCTTTCCAAAGACTACCAAATGTTTTAAATAAAATCGAAATATTTTGAAAAGTAAATTTTCGTTTCAGTCCGGACATAGGCATAGAAACAAACGAATATCCTTCTCGAGGAATAATCATTGATTCCATCCCATTAGGTGTTCCTACAAATAATATTTCTACAGGTTCTTTTTCCTGTAATGCTTTTGCAATAGTAACAGCAGGATAAATATGCCCCCCTGTTCCACCGCCTGATAAAATAATTTTTTTCATAGCCAGTTATCCATATTAATTTAAATGATTAACGATATCTTTAAAAATATCTCCTCGCTCTTCGTAACAAGAATACATATCAAAGCTTGAACAAGCAGGAGAAAGCATTACCACATCACCGATAGTTGCTATGTTCTGTGCTTTTTTTATTGCTTCTTCCATATTAACTGCTTTCTCAATAGTATGAATTCCAGCACGCTTAGCTTCTTCATAAAAACGTTCTGAAGATTCTCCAATTAATATTATATACTTTGCATGTATTTTTACATATTCCATAAAATCATGTAAAGGAGTTCCTTTATCATGCCCACCAACAATCAATATAAGTGGTTTATTAAAAGAACTCATTCCTTTTAACGCAGCATCTACATTCGTTGCTTTTGAATCATTAAAATAACTCACTCCATGTAAAGTTCTTACGAATTCGACTCGATGTGCCAATCCTTTAAACGAGAGTAGTACTTTACGAATGGATTCTATAGAAACACCTCCAATATACGCAAGAAAAGCAGCTGCTAAACAATCCTCATGATTTTGTGCTCCTTTAATTTGCAATTCCGAAATATCACAAATTATTATTTGTTGTTTATTAACTTTTAGAACCAATTTATTATTAACAATGCAAGCTCCTCTGTCTACCTCTGTAGAAACATTTAACAAATATACTGAAGTATGCTTTTCAGCTTCTTCCAACAATTTAGGGGTATATGGATCTTGCTCATTTAAAAGTAAATAACTTTCTTTATCCATGTTTTCAAAAATTCTAGATTTAGTAGCAACATATGCATCCATTGTATGATGCCTTTCCATATGATCAGGAGTAATGTTTAAAATCACAGCAGCTTTAGGTTTAAAAGTATCAATAAATTCAAGTTGGAAACTGGATAACTCAGCAGCAATCAAGCCTGTTTGTGGTACATTTTCAACTTCTACACTTAAAGAAACACCTATATTACCTGCTACTGCACAAGGAATAGACTCTTCCTTAATCATTTTTCCTAACAATGTAGTAGTTGTTGTTTTTCCATTGGTACCCGTAATGCCTAATATAGGTGCTTTAGTTATTAAATACCCTAACTCCACTTCGCTGATTACAGAAATTCCCCGTTTAATTGCTCCTCTAACAATAGGATTTTCTGAAGGCACAGCAGGAGAAAGTACTACTGTATCCATACCTTCTAATAACAAATCACTTTGTGGCCCAAAACAAAAGATAACTCCGGCTTCAATGAGTTTCTTTTTTTTATCGCCAATACGATCTGCTAAATCAGAAAGAACTACATTAAATCCTCTTTTTGCTAAAACTTGTGCTGCACCAAGTCCACTTATACCTGCACCTAAAACTAAAACATTTTTCATTTATAAGGCTCCTAATTTCAGAAAATACCTACATTTCTTTTAAACTATATTTTCTTTTATATCATCTCACATATAGAAACTAATAATAAAACTCCTGCTGCTGCCAACATTTCAGTAAACCAAAAAAACCATACTACTTGTGTTTCACTCCACCCGGACAACTCAAAATGATGATGAAGCGGACTCATTTTAAAGATTCTTTTTCCCCATAATTGAAAAGATGCTACTTGTAAAATAACAGATAATGCTTCTGCTACAAAAATTACTCCTAAAAAGACTAAAAGGAATTCCGAATGTGTTACCACAGAAATACCTGCTATAGCGCCTCCTAAAGCAAGCGAACCTGTATCTCCCATAAAAATTTTAGCAGGATGATAATTATAAAACAAAAAGCCTGCACAACATCCTGCCATAATACAAGAAAATGCTGCTACATCAGTTAATCCTACCCATAAGCTATATAGAGCATATGCCATAAAAGTTATAAAACAACATCCTGCAGCTAATCCGTCTAATCCATCAGTTAGATTAACAGCATTAGATGCTCCCACTATAACTATCACAACAAAAGGATAATATAAATATCCAATAGACAATTCCCAAGAAGTAAACGGAACAAGAATTGCATGTGAAAGATTTAATGCGGTAGAAGTTCCATAACAAAATATAACTGCTAATATAATTTGCCCCATTAATTTCTGTTTAGCAGTTAATCCCAAATTTCTTTTCTTTTCCGCCTTAATAAAATCATCAAGAAATCCAAGAATGCAATATCCTACAGTAAGAACTAACAAACAAATGACTGCCCAAGAATGTGCTTGACTAAATACAGTAACAATTACTGCAGCTAATACCATAAACAAACCACCCATTGTCGGTGTCCCTGATTTACAACGGTGAGATTTAGGTCCTTCTTCGCGAATAGATTGATGAGCTTTATATTTTTTTGCCATTGGAATTCCAACAGCTCCTAAAATAATCGTTGTAATAACAGCTATTATTATATATAAGAGGTATGGCATAAAAATCATTTACCGTCTCCCCCTAATAGTTGTAATATTTTTTCCATATGCATAGAATGTGATGCTTTTAATAATACGGTGTCTCCTTTTTTCATAATAGATTCGAGTACTTGAGCTGCTTCTTCCAAAGTGTTACAAGAAATTACTTGTTTGCATCCATGCTCTTTAGCTCCTAAGGCAATAAATTTACCTAATTCCCCTACAGTTATAACTGTATCAACTCCTATTTCAGCAGCTCTTTTACCAGTTTCATAATGATATGTTTTCTCCTTTTCTCCAAGTTCAAGCATATCACCTAAAACAAGAATTTGATGCACTCCATTGAGTTGTTTTAATGCCTGAAAAGCCATTTCCATAGATAACGGATTAGCATTATAAGAGTCATCCATTATTTGTACTCCATACATATTTACAATATGCTGCCTTTGCTCTGCCGGTTTATACTGTTGAAATGCCCTTTGGATATATGAAGTTTCCACACCCATTAGATACCCTACAGCTATGGATGCTAGTGCATTATAGACATTGTGTACCCCTAACACAGGCAATTCAATCGAAAATACATGTTCTTTAATATGACAATCAAAACTGGTACTTGTTATACCGTAAGAAATATTTTCCGCATGAACATCGCCTTTTTTAATTCCATAAGTAAGTACTTTTCCTCTAAAGTTTTCTTGCATACCTATAACTAAAGGATCATCTTGGTTAAGAACTGCAATCCCTGTTTCTCCTAACGACTCTATTAATTCACTTTTAGCTTTAGCTATGTTTCTCTTACTTCCTAAAATACCTATATGCGATGTCCCTACATTCGTAACAACACCTATAGTCGGTTTAGTAAATGTGCATAATTCTTTTATTTGCCCGATTCCACGCATTCCCATTTCCACAATACATACATTATCGCTCTTCTTTAAAGAGAGTAAAGTCTGGCACATTCCGATTTCATTATTATTATTTTTAACAGTACTACAAACAGAAAAAACTTGATTAAGTATCGTGAAAATCATATCTTTGGTTGTTGTTTTTCCATTAGAACCTGTAACTCCAATAACAGGAATTAAAAAACGGTTTCTATGAAAATAGGCACAATTTTCTAATGCAACTTTAGTATCGTTTACATAAAATATAGATATTTGTTTCGGTACTTTATGTAAACAATTTTTATTGCTAATAATAATACCCGCTGCGCCTTTATTAATAGCATTATCGATAAACTCATGTCCATCAAAATTTTCTCCGAGCAAAGCAATAAATACATCACCCTTCTTAATGGTTCGTGTATCGGTACTAATCCCACTAAATAAAGAAGTTACACCTTTCTGTATTAAAGCACCATTTAATGCTTTATTTAATTCTTCAATCGTAAATGTTGCCATTATCTACACTTCCTAATTATATTCCGAGCTTCTTCTCTATCATCAAAATGAATAATTTTATCTTTAATAATTTGATAAGTTTCATGCCCTTTACCCGCAATAAGAATCGTATCCCCTGATTTCCCTATTTGAATAGCATGACTAATAGCATCTCTTCTATCAATTAGCACTTCATAACTGAAAACATATCCATTATTAATAGCTTTACGTACCCCGTCTTCTATTTCACTAATAATAAAGGCAGGCTCTTCTGAACGAGGATTATCACTCGTAATAATTATAATATCACTATATAATGCTGCTATTTCTCCCATAATCGGACGTTTTTTTCTATCTCGATCTCCACCACACCCAAATACAGTAATTATGCGTCCTTTTGTAAATTCTCTTGTTGTTTTTAAAATATTTTCAAGTCCATCGGGTGTATGTGCATAATCAACTATAACAGTAAATGGTTGTCCTTCATCTACAATTTCAAATCGTCCCGGGACAGTAGTAAAGGTCGATAACGCTGAAATAATTTGATCAATACGTATGCCTTCCGAAAGTGCAGCACCAATCGCAGCCAGTGTATTATATACATTAAAACGTCCTACTAACTTTGTATGTACAGAGTAAGTAATATCATCCATCTTTAAATCAAATGATAAAGCCTGTTTAGAAAATTTAATATTTATAGCTTGTAAATCCGCCTCATTTTCAATCCCATAAGTAAATACCGGACAAAAAGTTTTCTTATTTACAAAACTTTTCATAATAGTTGCATAAGAATCATCTATATTAATAATTCCGGATTTTAATGGTTTGCTATGTTTATCGGCAGAAACCAAAGAAAATAATCTCGCTTTAGTTTCTGCATAACTTTCCATAGTTTTATGGTAATCAAGATGATCTTGTGTAAGATTAGTAAATATAGCCGTATCAAATTCACAACCTGCTATACGGTTTAAAGATAATGCATGCGAAGATACTTCCATAGATACATGTGTAACCCCTGCTTTTTCCATCCTATAAAGAATCTTCTGCAAAGTAATAACATCAGGTGTTGTATTTCTTATCGGATATGCTTCTTCATTAATAAGCCAATGAAGAGTTCCTATAACACCCACTTTATATCCCTGTTGTCTTAAAATATGTGCAATGATATGTGTAGTTGTCGTTTTTCCATTTGTTCCTGTTACAGCTATCATCCTCATTTTTTTTGAAGGATAATCAAAAAAATAAGGAGTTATATCTTCCATAGCTTTTCTGGTATCTTCTACATAAACAACAGTTATTAAATCGGATACATTTATTTCTTTAGAAGCAATAATAACTGAAGCACCTCTATCTGCTGCTACAGTAGCATAATCATGTCCATCCACATGAACCCCTTCAAGACAAATAAAAAGGCTTCCTTTTTTTACTTCGCGTGAATCTGCTGTAATGTCAGAAACTTCACTGTTAACATTTCCAATTATAGATTTTACTTCTGTGCAAGCAATTAATCTTTCCAGAGTTTTCACTTTCTCACCTCAATTTTATTGCGTATCTTCAAAAAGCATTACTATTTATCATATATTAAATATATAATGAATACAATAGCGACTCCTTCCGGAGTCGCTATTGTATTTCCCTTATTCCTACCCGGATAAGCGATCTTTCTTATTAATTAATCTCTTACTATACCGGTATGTGCCAAATTATCGCTACTTCCATATACAGCACTTTCCGGAACTACCATCCCTAAAGTAGTTTCTGCAATATTTTCTATACGAGAAGGTGATTCCAATCTAGCCACTTCCATACGCCTACTCTCATTTTCACGCTCAAGAGTCATTACTTCCGCTCTGATACTGGACATTTGATATTCCTTTTGAATAATTGCGCCATTGAAAAAGTAAATAGTACCGACAATACTTGCAGCAAACATAATAATTTCCAATACTTTTTTAAAGCTTTTAGCATATACACCGGTTTTTACTTGAACTTGTTTTCTAGCAGAAGTAGTAGTAACTATTGATTGATACGATTCCACCAAATACTCTTGAGATGACATAGACTTCCTCCAATTTACACCCAACATACAGTTATATTTTTTCAACCACACGCAAGATAGCACTTCTTGCTCTAGGATTTTCTTTTATTTCTATTTCTGTCGGTCTTTGTGCTTTTACAATCTGTTTCACTTCTTTTGTATGATGACACATACAAACAGGAAACTCAGGTGGACACACACACGCAGTTTCCATCAATTTAAATACATTTTTTATAATCCTATCTTCTAAAGATTGAAAAGTAATAACACCTAATCTTCCACCCGGCTTTAATCTTCTTACACAATCCTTCATAGTTTGTTCTAATATTTTTAATTCATTATTAACTTCAATCCTTATAGCTTGAAAAGTACGTTTTGCCGGATGTGAGCCTTCTCTTCTAACGGCTTGTGGAATAGCCGCTTTTATGATATGTACCAATTCATTAGTTGTTTTAATCGGATTTTCTTTTCTAGCTTTTAAAATAAACTGAACAATTCTTTTCCCCCAACGTTCTTCTCCATACTCAAAAAGAATTTTTTCTAACATTTCCGAGGAATAAGTATTAACTACTTCATAAGCAGTTAAAGTATTTCTTTGATCCATTCTCATGTCCAGATCACCATTATTCATATAAGAGAATCCTCTATTTCCATCATCAAGTTGTGGTGAAGATACTCCCAAATCAAAGATAAATCCATCCACCTTATCAATATGTACGCTATCTAAATTCTCATCTACAAATGAAAAATTATTTCGTATAGTTAAATAATTACATTTAATAGACTTTAATCGTTCTCTTGCAGCTTTAATTGCCTGCTCATCTTGATCGATTCCAATAAGCAAAGCAGTATCAGCTAACCTTTGTGCCAAAGCACAAGAATGTCCTCCACCACCAAGAGTACAGTCAACATATATACCTTCCGGATTAGTTAGTATATTATTTATCATTTCATCAAGTAGTACTGTTTTATGTTTAAAGGCCACAATTTACCTCATATTTCAAAATCCATAGGTACATCTAAAGATTCCGCCAATTCCCCAATAGACTCTTCTTTGCTATTAGTTAGTTGTAAAATTTCTGGACTCCAAATTTCAATAGTCGCACCGGTTCCAATTACCAATGCTTCTTTTTTTATTCCTGCATATTCACGAAGATGTGAGGGAATAAGTACTCTCCCTTGTTTATCACATTCAACTTCTGTACTACTTCCAATAAGAAAGCGCCTCAATGTACGTACACTACTTTTTGTGAAAGAGAGTTTTTGAAGACTACTTGCCAATTTTTCCCAATTTTCTAAAGGATATATAGTTAAACATTGATCAATTCCCCGAGAAAGAACAAATCGGTTACCTAAACCTTCTCTAAACTTAGCAGGAAGAATCATACGACCTTTAGCATCAATCGTATGGTTATATTCATTCATAAACATAATTCTTCCCTCCCTCCACATTTACCCACATTCTACCATAATTCACCACCTTTTGTCACTAAAAACTATTATTTTATAAAAAATAATGAAAAATTTATTATTTTGTAATGTTTTAGGCAATAAAAAAGAAGGATATCGTTTCATACGATATCCTTCTTTTTTAAATACTTATGGTTTTCTTTGTAAGATTATGACATTCATTAAAAGAAATATTATTTTTTGCATAACGTAGTGAAATTTTTTCCGGTTTAGAAATAGCTCCTGCCCAAAACAATAATTTTCCAATAATATCGTTTACAGTTATCCCACTATTTCTAAGTGAACGAATAGTAATTCCTTTTTGCCGTTTAGATAATCGAATCCCTTCTTTATCTACTAACAATGGAAGATGTCCATAAACAGGAAGTTGATATCCTAATTCTTTTAATAACTTTATCTGATAAAAAGTTGAGGATAATAAATCTTCTCCTCTAAATACATGAGTAATATCCATAGCACCATCATCATAAGATACAGCTAATTGATAAGCAACCATTCCATCTGTCCTCATAATAACAAAATCATCACGATTTGGCATAAGATTGTAATATTGTTTTTTATGGAATATATCCGAAAAAGAAACGGTTTCTTTTTCTTTTATTTTAAAGCGCCATGATGGTTTAATTTTATGTTTTTCATCTATAGTTGTTAAGGTATTACGACAATATCCATCATAAATAGGTAATTGCTCCCCACGATGTGGTGCTGATGCAATTTTATGGATGCGTGCACGCGTACAATAACACGGATACGCATCCCCATTATTCCCCCATTTATGTATAAGAGATTTATAAAGTCCTAAACGTTCAGATTGAATAGTGCTTCCATATGAATAAGTAAAACCGGGGCCTTCATCCCAATCAAGACCTAACCATTCTAAATCTTCTTTTAATGCTTTTATATATTCTAATTTAGAACGCTCTCCATCTATATCTTCAATCCTCAATATTATAGAGCCTCTATTTTGCCGAGTAAATAACCAATTAAGAAAGGCTACCCATATATTCCCTATATGCAAATATCCGGTAGGACTTGGGGCAAATCTTGTACGTATTTTCATTATTTCCTAAGAGAACGAACTTTATTAAATAATGTATGTTCAGCTTTAATTTTCTCTTCACTCCCCAACACACAGAAATAAGGAGCGTTTACAATACAATTCACAAGATCTGCCGTATTTCGGATGTCTTCAACGGAACAATTAATAATCTCTTCACGTATATGTTGTCGTTCTTCATTTGTCATTCCACTATAACGCATAACCATTGCACGTTCTGCCTTCATAAGAGGTGTTAGTTGTACTTCAGAAGATGCCATAGTTCCAATTACATATTTTGTCATCTCTCTTTCAGAAACATTAAAATTTTTAATGTATTCAGGCATATTTTTATAAACATTCAATGTTTCTGATAAATTAGGATCTCTATAAGAGCACAGGAAAGAATCACCATTAGTAGCAAACTGTGTAAACGCGCCATATGCTCCACCTAGAACTCGCACATTCTTCCATAGATAATCAAATCTAACAATAGTTTCTAATACACGAAGTACACCGGTATAAGAAAATCCATGCTGACGGAAATTTCCTCCTCTAGCTACATATTGAACTTTTCCTGATGACAAAAAGCCTTCATTTACAACCGAATCTTCAAAAACAAAATAAGTACTATTGCAAGGTACTCCTTCAAGCATATCATCTATTAATAAGTGGATATGTTTAGAAACCGCAGCTCTTTCTTCTATACCGCCAACCTCTTGTATAGTAAGATTATTTTTTACAAAAATCTTGGATGCTACTTGTTTTAATTTATCAATAATAATTGAAGAATTTTCATCAAATGTAGCCACCAATTCATTCAAAAAGTAATAGTAAGATAAACTTCCTTGTTCTTTAAACTTAGCCACTTTCGAATAATAAGACATTAAACGTTGCATAACTAAAGAATGCCCACGTTCAAATAAAGACATATCCCATGCAGCTTTTTCTTCCATTAAAAGTTCTTTTAATCTATTAGTATCCCTATAATCAGTATGATTAAGAATTTGACCTAATAATTCCATCATTTTATCAACATTAGTTGTAAGAGATTTTCCTCGAACAACCACCACAGGAACATATTTTTCATTATTTGATTTATGACCATAGCAGGATACAGTAAAACTCAGCCCACCCGTATACATATTGGATATACGTGTTATATCTTCATATGTATACTTAACAGTATTCATAGATTCTAATACCATCATCAATAAATATGCATACGAAACCTCAGAAGAGTCTAAATTGTTCAGATTAAAAAATAAATTTAAATAAGTGATTCCAGATGTATTATCATCATATGATAAACGAGTAATGCCACATATTTCACTTTCCGTCTGTGTAAATATCTCTATTTTTTTATTCAAATCAGTTCTGGAAAGTAAAGGTATTGTCTTTAGAGCTTCTTCTGTATCTCTACTTGCTTGTCTGACTTTTAACGCTTTAGTTGTTTCAATAATATGATTCAATTGCTCATCAGAGAGGCTTTGTTTAAAATCTTCTAATTGTTCTGCTATAGCAAAATTTTTCTTTTCTGTCAATCCTTTCTCCGGATTCATAGTCACAAGCACCTGATGTTCATTTTGTACAAAATACTTTAATAGTAAAGCTTCAAAATATCCTTCATCAATGCCATTTCTAAGAATCTTTAAATTTTCTTCATATCGAAGCGCTTGCAACGGTTCTCTATCATAAAGCCACATTTGCATGATATGAATTCCATAATAAAGTCCTTTAGGTTTTCCTTGAAAATCACTTTCACGTAAAATAAACTCGGCTCTATTCAATGCTGCAGTAAGCATTTCTTTATCAATTCCGCCAAGCGTTAATTTTCTTATAGTCGTATCAACGATATTGGCGAATTTTTCTTTATCATCAGGATTAGACCCTGTAATCTCAATAGTCCATACAGGTTGTTTAAGACTTGTTTCTAAAGCACCTGATACATCATTACAAATACCTGCATCAATAAGAGCCTTCTTTAAGGGAGCTCCTTCCATGTCAATTAATGTATAATTAAGTATTTTTAATGCTAACAAATTGGCGGTTGACATATGGTCATCACAGGCAGTAAAGAGTGCGTGAATAGATTTATTAGTTTCATTTTCCTCATCAGTAATTCCAAATTTCCCTACACATTCTTTTCGCACTGAAAATGTACTTTGTGTTTTTACTTCTGTATCTACCACTTGTTTTTTAAAAGATGATAAATATTCTTCATCTATAAATTGAAGAGTGGATTCAATATCCATATCCCCATAAAGATATAAATAACTATTTGAAGGGTGATAAAATTTTCTATGAAATTCTGTGAATTCTTTAAAAGAAAGACTTGGAATAACCTCAGGATCTCCACCGGATTCCACTGCATAAGTAACATCCGGAAACAATGCCTCCATTGCCACATTTTGCAATAATGCTTCCGGAGAAGATAACGCTCCTTTCATTTCATTGTAAACAACACCATTGTAAGTTAATGGACCTTCTTTATTCTCCATTTCATAATGCCATCCTTCTTGCATTAAAATTTTAGGATCTTTAATACAATTAGGATAAAATACAGCATCTAAATAAACATCCATTAAATTATGAAAATCTTGATTGTTTCTACTTGCTACGGGATACATGGTTTTATCCGGCCAAGTCATCGCATTTAAAAATGTATTTAAAGAACCTTTAATAAGCTCTACAAAAGGTTCTTTAAGAGGAAATTTTCTGGATCCACATAACGTAGAATGCTCCATAATATGTGGAGTTCCTTTTGAGTTATCCGGTGTAGTTCTAAAGCAAATATAAAAAACTTTATTATCATCACTATTATCTAAATACAATAATTTAGCTCCAGATTGTATATGTTCCAATTCATACGCATCAGAAACCACTTCATGTATATATTCCATTTTTTTTACTTTAAAACCATGTATCACATCATTTATATTCCATTTCATATAAAAACTCTCCTTCTTATAAAGAAAACAGGACCAATTATCCTATAAAAGGGCAATCAGTCCTATAAAAATCATTTAAAAAATTCGTCATGAATTGCACATATTGCTTTATTTATATAGGTTCTTGGTATTAAACAAGATATGCTGTTTTTTGAAGTACTTACAATATCAATATTAATATTATCTTTTCCTAATGAACCAAAAATACGTGCAGCCACCCCTGGGGTTCCAAGCATTTCAGGTCCTACAATAGAAACCTTAGCGCAATTATCATCATACATAACTTTATTAATTTTTCCTTGTTTCTTCATCTGCTCTAAAACAAATTTTGCTTGATGTAAATCCGTACTGGCAACAGTAAAAATAATATCAATGGTCTTATCATCCAATTTACGAGCACTTTGAACAATCATATCTACAGGCACTTCGTTGCTAGCCAATTCAGAAAATAGCATTCCTGCTGTTCCCGGCATATTTTCAAGACCCAGTACAGCTATTCTGGCTACATTGTCATCTTGTGCAACCCCACAAATTAAATTGGATTCCATTTGTTTAGAATACGAATCTTTAATAATAGTCCCCGATTCATGTGTAAAAGTAGATCTTACATGAATCGGTACATGATAGCGTTTTCCCATAGCTACACTTTGTGGGTGCATTACACCTGCTCCAAGTCTTGCTAATTCCAACATTTCCGCATTAGTTATTTCTTTCATCTTAATTGCATTAGGTACTATACGAGGATCTGCAGAATATACACCTTTTACATCTGTATATATTTCACAAATATCAGCTTCCATAGCTCCTGCTAATGCTACAGCCGTAGTATCACTACCTCCTCTACCTAAAGTTATAATATCCCCTTGAGGAGTAATACCTTGGAATCCGGCTACTATAACTACTTTCCCTTCATTTAAAGCTTTAAACACTCTTTCAGGTTTTATATCTACAATATTGCCTTTTCCAAAAACACCCTCAGCAATAATACCGGCTTGAGCACCAGTTAAAGAAATAGCAGGTGTTCCCATCGAGTTAAATATCATAGCCATAAGTGAAATAGAAACTTGTTCTCCCGTAGAAATTAACATATCCATTTCTCGATTAAAAGGATTATTTTCTACTTTGGATGCAAGATGAAGTAAATCATCAGTAGTATTTCCCATAGCAGAAACTACAATTATAATTTGATCTTCTTCTTTTTTATCATTCAATACACGCGAAACAATATGGCGCATTTTTTCTAAAGTAGCAACAGAACTACCACCAAATTTTTTTACATATAATGCCATATTTCCATCCTATAGTTCTTTAACTTCATAAAAAATGTAAAAATAACTATTAAAATTTTATCATGGACAAATATGGATGTAAAGATTTATCAGCATTTTACGAATAAAATGAATGATTAAATTTAAAAGTGTTACTTTAATTATACCTTCAATTAAAGTAACACTTTTTAGTTAACAGTTAAATCTTATTTGCCTCTTTCTGCCATAAGAACTGCAATTTCGTCTTCATTAATCCCAACCATTGCTTCACCTAAACCGGCAGATACTTCTGCTAATTTCTTAGCATCTTTATAATTACGTACTGCTTCAACGATAGCTACTGCTCTCTTCTGCGGGTCTCCAGATTTAAAAATACCGGATCCCACAAATACACCTTCTGCACCAAGTTGCATCATCAAAGAAGCATCAGCAGGCGTTGCTACACCACCAGCTGCAAAATTTACTACCGGTAATTTACCATGTTCATGAACATATTGAAGCAGATTATAAGGTACTTGCATTTCCTTAGCAGCTTCATACAACTCATCTTCTCTCAATGTCTGAATTCTTCTGATATCTTTATTCATTGCTCTCATATGACTAACAGCTTGCACAACATCACCGGTACCGGCTTCGCCTTTAGTACGAATCATGCACGCACCTTCTGCCACACGACGAAGAGCTTCTCCTAAATTTCTTGCACCACATACAAAAGGTGCCTTAAACTGTGCTTTATCTATATGATAAATATTATCTGCCGGAGATAACACTTCACTTTCATCAATATAATCAATGCCAATAGCTTCTAAAATCTGTGCTTCTGCAAAATGACCAATACGACATTTTGCCATAACCGGAATGGATACTGCGTCCTGAATACCTTTAATCATTTCCGGATCACTCATACGAGATACACCACCTGCTACACGAATATCAGCAGGAATTCTTTCTAATGCCATAACTGCAGAAGCACCTGCTGCCTCAGCAATTTTTGCCTGTTCAGGCGTGGTAACATCCATAATTACTCCACCTATTAAAGACTGTGTTAATTTGATATTTTCAGCTAAATGGTTACTCATAATTATTATCCTCTCTCCAAAAGATACTTTAGATAAATTCTTAACAATAAATAATACTTATAAATATATCTGTAGTTCCATATTATTTCAGTTGCGCACACTGTTCTTATATAGAGTACCTCATTTTTGGATATATATAAATAATCAATTTTTCAATATTTTATATAACCAAAAACCTGTTTTTTAATTAAAACGCACAAAATACTGCCTATTTTAATACCAAAATAGAAGTCCAAAAACAATCATTTATCAAAAGAGTCCTTTTTCTTTTAAACTAACAAATATTCCATCACCAATAATAATATGATCTAATAGTGTTACATCAATTAATTTTCCAGCTTTAAAAACCTTATAGGTAAGAATCTTATCCGACTCTGAAGGATCAGCAAACCCACTTGGATGATTATGGACCAATATCAAAGCCTTTGCTTTCATACGAATCCCCCATCGCATAATTTCTTTGATATCGGCAGGTGCTGTATTTAAATTCCCCCTACTAATCTCTTTTTTCCCTATAAGTTTATACTTAGTATTTAAATAACAAGCATACAAATGTTCCTGACTCTCATGCCTAAGCATTTCCATAAAATAATTTGCCACTTTATGCGGAGAGTTAAAATCCGGTAAATTTCTTTTATAAAACCGTCCTGACAATCTGCGACCTAACTCAATAGCTGCGCATATAGTAACTGCTTTATCTGTCCCTATCCCCGGTATGATTGTTAAATCTTTCCAATACGGTTCATCCATACCTGTATTTCCATATTGTTCTTCAAAAAAATTAACTACGTCCCTAGCCACATCTTTTACTGAATGATTCTTTCTCCCTGTCCGGATTAAAATAGCTATTAAATCAATCAAATCTACTGTATCCGGTGAATGCATAAATTTTTCTCTAGGTTTTTCTTCCGGTCTCATTTCTTTTATTAACATCAAATCCCCTCCCGTTATATAACCTTCCCCTTTTAAATGTATATTATATCATTTTTATGTATAATAAATTGCCAAAAAGATACTTTATATTCATAATAAAAAAAGAGTATATAAATATACTCTTTTTATTAGATACGATTAAAAATCCAAGCAGCAATAAAAATTCCTAAAATACTGATTAAACTGGGAGCAAATTGAATTCCAAAATGGAATTTTATAATTCCTAGATTAACCATAATATCTTTTAAATCAAAGACTTGATAACTTGTTACTAAATAAGGCATAATTCCTTCGATAGAACTGGATTCCAAGATACCGCCTATGATAGATCCCAGAAAAGCCCCCACAATCAAAAATAGTATCAAAGAAATAACCCCTCTAGAACCACCTATACGCATAAATATTTCTCCTTTATAGTACAGTTCCCGGAATAATTTGTCCTGCTAATCTATCTGATAAAGCTTTACCTACTGTATCCTCTGTACGGTATTGATAAATAACTCGCCAAATTACGTGATTATACTCAAAAATGTATTCAGTAATTGTTATTCCAATATTTTTTCCTTTATTATTTTCAATAAACTCAATTTTTAATATTTCTGTGGTTATATTTCCTACTTTTCCCGTTTTTTCCTCTACTTGTAAGTTAGAAACCGCTGCATCATTCTCTATAATTTTTAAAGTTTCTTTCTTTAAAGAATCAACCGTATGCTCTGTATCAGATAGATCTCCATTTACATTAATTTGAATATGCTTGTTATATCCACTAGCTACCACTTTTGTAGACATTAAGTCTCCAATATCAGCCTGTTTCCCCTTTACAGCCAACTCAAAAGGACTATTTACCGTAATAGATGTATTAGCACAATGAACTCTACTTTTTCCAAATACAAATTGATCTTCTATTCGTTCATTAGCACATCCTGTCACAGCTAATATAATGGTAAATACCATAAATAACGAATATATTATATTTTTTACGTTCATTTTATATTACCTATTAAATTTATAATATTTTATTCTAAATAATATCTCCTGTTATAAGCAAAAGTCCTTTTTCTGTTTTATAATGAATATACTATAAAATAGAAAGAGATTCTCACATTATTAACTATTCACAGGTAGAGCTTTTAAAATATTTTCTTTTTTCAATAATAGTTTTACCATTCATATATGGTTGTAAAGCTTTAGGAATTAAAATAGTGCCATCTGACTGCTGATAGTTTTCTAAAATAGCTGCTACAGTACGTCCAACTGCCAACCCGGAACCATTAAGTGTATGAACGAACTCAGGCTTTGCACCATTTTCACGACGGAATCTTATATTAGCTCTACGAGCTTGGAAATCTAAACAGTTTGAACAAGATGAAATTTCTCTATATTTGTCCTGTGCAGGCATCCAAACTTCAATATCATAAGTTTTAGCAGAAGAAAAGCCTATATCTCCGGAACAAAGGCAAACAACACGATATGGTAATTCTAATCGTTGTAATACACGTTCTGCTTCCGCTGTTAAAGATTCTAGCTCATCCCAACTTTCTTCCGGTATACAATATTTAACCATTTCCACCTTATGAAATTGATGTTGACGAATAAGTCCTCTTGTATCTTTGCCAGCAGATCCTGCTTCTTTTCTAAAACAAGGTGTCAGTGCCGCCATATGTACAGGTAATATATTCGCATCTAATATCTCATCTGCAAAATAATTAGTTAAAGGAACTTCAGCAGTAGGTGTCATGTACATATCTTCACCTTCCACTTTATACATATCATCTGCAAATTTAGGTAATTGCCCTGTACCTTGCATAGAAGATGCATTAATAAGATATGGAGATATTACTTCTGTATAATCACTTTCTTCTGTATGCATATCCAGCATTAAGCTATATACAGCGCGTTCAAGTTTTGCTGCCATATCTAAATAAAAGCAGAAACGTGCTCCGGATACTTTCCCTGCGCGTTCAGAATCAAGTATACCTAAATCATTCCCTAATTCATAATGAGCTTTTATCGGAAAATTAAAAGTTCTAGGTGTTCCCCATTTGCGTACTTCCGGATTTTCGCTATCATCTTTACCTAATGGAACACTACTATCAATCATATTGGGTAAATGAAGTAAATCTATGTTTAATTCTTCTTCAACTTGTTTTAACGTGTAATCTATTTCAGAAATCTTTTCTCCTAATTCTTTCATTTCTTTTATAACTATTTGCACATCTTTGCCATTTTTCTTAGCTTCTGCAATTTTTTTAGAAGTTGCATTTTTTTCACTTTTAAGTAATTCTGTCTGTGCTAAAAGTGCTCTACGTTTTTGATCTAATTCAATAACTTTATCCAAGTCAAAAGAATTATGTCTGTGAATTAAATTTTGTTTTACTTTGTCTACATGTTCTCTAATAAATTTAATATCTAACATTAAAATCACCTCTTAAAACAATATAATTAAAAATAAAAAAGACTTCTATCCCCATGGGACGAAGTCAATCGCGGTACCACCCAAATTGCATAAAGCCAGCTCTGTGTACTATAACGGGTACCCCGTTCGATTCTTCATCGACTACTCCTGAGTGGAACTCTATTAAATCATGTAAACTTACACCAACCGTTTACTCTCTGCTTATAATTTAAATAGATTAGTCTCAATCATTGTATTAAAAAAATTATACACTTCTTCTTTGCTTTTGTAAAGATAATGTAATTTACGATTTTTCATGAATAAGGTCATACCATGCATCAGCTAATAGCCCAAACTCTTGCATAGAAAATGTTTCACCACGTCGCGTACCATCTATTTGAGTCCGTCTTAAAATCTCATCAATCATAGTTTTATTAATACCACCTGCTTTCAAAGCATTGGTAAACACTTTTCTACGTTGTCCAAAAGCTATTTTTACCATACTAAAAAATAATTTCTTATCTTTTACTTTAACCGCCGGTTCTTTCCGTTTTTTTAATTTTAATACAGTTGACATAACAGCCGGTTTCGGGATAAAGGAAGAAGGAGGTACATCCATAACAATTTCAGCTGTACAATAAAATTGAATCGCCAATGTTAATGCACCATAATCTTTTGTTCCTGGTGATGCCATAATACGTGCAGCCACCTCTTTTTGTATCATAAATACAAAAAGAGAAATAGGAAGTTCTGTCTGTATTAAATAGATGAGTATCGGTGTAGTAATATAATACGGTAAATTAGCCGCTATTTTCCAAATTTTCCCTTTTTCATTTATTACACTCC
>ERZ773099.553-NODE-553-length-31492-cov-14.401947_pt1 | contig 31492 bp, 19 predicted proteins | sample MGYA00511120_ERZ773099 | MGnify/ENA primary metagenome ERZ773099 (study PRJEB29015, sample SAMEA2738012) | human oral metagenome | biome: human oral; feature: human-associated habitat; material: dental | place: China | collected 2104 ... | reverse complement strand
GCTCCTCATCGCAGGAGGCCTCGACGCCTCCACCCACACTCAACTCTGAAGAGCCCCTTATGGCGCTAGGTGCTTTCTGACTCGTCAAGGAAAGCAATAACGGGAAGTCGTTCTGGACGAGTCTTAATGCACCTTATGGCGCTAGGTGCTTTCTGACCGCTCGCGGCTCTCATGCCGGGGTGGAGTCCGCAAGAAAGTCTTAATGTACCTTATGGCGCTAGGTGCTTTCTGACCCGCGAGCGCGGACACGACGAGCTTGCCCGGGTTGGTGGTCTTAATGCACCTTATGGCGCTAGGTGCTTTCTGACGACCTGGAGCTGGCCGCGCATGCCGTCGAGGCCGCGAGGTCTTAATGCACCTTATGGCGCTAGGTGCCTTCTGACTGACACCAACACTAACGAAAGGAAACACATTGAGCACCGGTCTTAATGCACCTTATGGCGCTAGGTGCTTTCTGACCAGGCAGTACGCCAGCTGGGCAATCGGAGGCCAAGCCCTGTCTTAATGCACCTTATGGCGCTAGGTGCTTTCTGACCTCCTGACCGTGACCGTGACACTCCCCCTGTCGTCGATCACGGGTCTTAATGCACCTTATGGCGCTAGGTGCTTTCTGACCAGTCAAGGAGGCTTGCTACGATAAGCCAAAGCTTAACGCGTCTTAATGCTCCTTATGGCGCTAGGTGCTTTCTGACTGGCAGGACATCTACCGGGCAAACCAGAGCCTCATCGATAGTCTTAATGCACCTTATGGCGCTAGGTGCTTTCTGACTCGAAGAGCAGTTTGCGATCCGAATGAAGGAGGTCACGTCTTAATGCACCTTTTGGCGCTAGGTGCTTTCTGACGCGCAACCGACCATGTCGGTATCGTTGAAGCCAACCTGTCTTAATGCACCTTATGGCGCTAGGTGCTTTCTGACGAGCGTCGGATGGACACCGGCGTGCCGGGCGTGTGGGGTCTTAATGCACCTTATGGCGCTAGGTGCTTTCTGACCGAACGATCGGTTCTGGTACAGGGTCTATGCCTCGCGTCTTAATGCACCTTATGGCGCTAGGTGCTTTCTGACACAGCGCCGCCGCCGTTGAACGCCACGGAGGCGCGTCTTAATGCACCTTATGGCGCTAGGTGCTTTCTGACGACGAAGTTGACCTCGTACTCTTCTTCACGCTTCGAACGTCTTAATGCACCTTATGGCGCTAGGTGCTTTCTGACCCACTCCATCACAGATCTTCGGGTTCGGGGGAAGAGTGGTCTTAATGCACCTTATGGCGCTAGGTGCTTTCTGACAGGAGAGCACCGTGAACATCTACTCAAGCATCTACCCTGTCTTAATGCACCTTATGGCGCTAGGTGCTTACTGACAAGAAGGAATAACTATGACAACCATCGATCTCGAAGAACTGGGTCTTAATGCACCTTATGGCGCTAGGTGCTTTCTGACGAAGAGTTCAAGAGCGCGATCGAGAAAGAAATCGTTCGGTCTTAATGCACCTTATGGCGCTAGGTGCTTTCTGACTCGGCGGCGCGGCGGCCAGCTATGACGGCGGTGCGCGTCTTAATGCACCTTATGGCGCTAGGTGCTTTCTGACACGCACGCAAGCGTTGCGACAACGCAGCGGTATGTCGTCTTAATGCACCTTATGGCGCTAGGTGCTTTCTGACCGAACCCCAACTCATTCAATGTGACCTGTACCCTCTCGGTCTTAATGCACCTTATGGCGCTAGGTGCTTTCTGACATTACATGGAAGAGACCTTGCAGTAGTCCCTTGTAGATTAGTCTTAATGCACCTTATGGCGCTAGGTGCTTTCTGACCGAGGACGACTCCCCCATCATTTCTTTCAATGTCCCCGTCTTAATGCACCTTATGGCGCTAGGTGCTTTCTGACGCGCTCGCTCTGTCCGGCGGTGAGGCCATCATGCGTCCCGTCTTAATGCACCTTATGGCGCTAGGTGCTTTCTGACAGACCGTCACGGTCCCCAAAGCCGGCGTGTATCAGGTGTCTTAATGCACCTTATGGCGCTAGGTGCTTTCTGACCTCCAAGGTCGTGGAATTCACCCAGGCGGTCTTCCAGGGTCTTAATGCACCTTATGGCGCTAGGTGCTTTCTGACTTCATAGACGGCCGCCTCCACACCCTAGCCGAGGCCCCGTCTTAATGCACCTTATGGCGCTAGGTGCTTTCTGACGCAGATCCACGTATTTGCGGCCCTGCCACTTAGAGTCTTAATGCACCTTATGGCGCTAGGTGCTTTCTGACACCATGTCCGGGTGCGACCACAGGGCCTCGCGTGCCTCGCGGTCTTAATGCACCTTATGGCGCTAGGTGCTTTCTGACGGGGTGCCCGCGTTGCCCACGTGGACAACTCTAGGTGCCGTCTTAATGCACCTTATGGCGCTAGGTGCTTTCTGACTGGAGTAGCCCGCGATGTCGCACGCGCGATGCACGGCGGGTCTTAATGCACCTTATGGCGCTAGGTGCTTTCTGACACACAGGAAGATTGATGTCAATGGTCGTAAGGTGCCCGTCTTAATGCACCTTATGGCGCTAGGTGCTTTCTGACTGCCCGGCGTGTCGCACCCCCTGTGACCAGCGGAAACGCCACCTCGGATCGCCAGGGGTCGAAAAAGCACCAATCCGACCCGCAAGCACGAGGCTAGATTAGCAGACTTTTCGTTGCGAATCCTCACATCGCCACCGAGCGGTCCCGCGGAGGTTTGCCTCCCGGAAAACTGGCGACGCGTCGGCATGTTACACGCCACAAAGCTTCTGTGGTTGTATGGTAACTCCAAGTGATCGTCGGAAGGTCAGACAATGACGCAACCTGCCACCACCTCGTTCATGAGGGACGCATGTACCCCGGAAGCTCTCACCCGTGCGCGGCGCCGCCTCCTCACCGCTAGCGCCAGCCTCGGAACCCACAGTCTCACCGACGCGCAGCTACGCGAGCTGGCCTCGGACCAGTGGACCACCCCCGACCTCGCCCGCGTCGACGCCAGGTCCCTCGCAGAGGCGACACCCATCACCCGCGCGCTCCTCGCCGAAACCATCACCGAAGCACTCGGGCGCCTCATCGCGATCGAACGCCCCAACGGAAGCTACGACGACACCCCCGACGGGCACGAGGCCTTCACCCGCCAAGTTACCGACGACTACGACCACGGCAACCACCACCTCGCCCGAGCCATTCTCCGTCCCAGCCATCCCGAACGCGTCATGGGAGACGCGCTAGCTGGCCTCGGCCTCGGCAACGAAGCAGAACCCATCATCCGCGAACTCGCCGACACCGCCAACCCCGATGCCCCTATCGTGCGCGCGCTCACCGATGCCGCCCTCCTCGAGATCGACAGGTGCGCTGCGGGACGAGGCCTCCAGTACTCGCGCGTGGGAACCACCCTCATCCTCGCCGCCCCGACGAAGCGATGCCTCAACGACGCCATCGATGCTGTCGCCGGCGCGGCCGTCACGTTCGGGGCCAGGATTGGCGACCTCACGACCCAACACATCGACGCTGACGCCGCCCTCGCCAGCACCGGAATTGACCACGCGCCCCCACGCGAGAAGAATACCCCCGCGAACCAGGCCGACCGCATCCTCTACGTCGGGCGCGACGGGGCACGCATCCACATCAAAGCCGGGCGCCTCCTCGTCGATGGAGGCGGCGGCATCCCCGCCACGAGCCTGCCGAAGAACAACGTCAGTAGAATCGTCCTGTCCGGAAACGTCGGGCTCTCCGCCGGCGCTCGATCCTGGGCCATGCGCAGCGGCATCGACGTCGTTTGCCTCTCCCGCCGCGGCTCCTACCAAGGCACCCTCATTGGCGCGGGGAGGGGTTCCCACGCGTCCCGCCTGCTCGCCCAGATCGACCTCACGCGCGACGAGGAGCGCCGCGTCGGCCTGGCCGCCGCCCTCATCGGCACAAAGATCCGCGGACAAATCCACGTCCTCACCCGCATCGCCAGACGCGACCCCGGTCTCCACCTGGCCGACACGACCGCGCACATGCACCGCTGGCGACGCAGCCTCGCTGACGCACGAACCATCAACGACATCATGGGCATCGAAGGGGCCTGCTCCACCGCCTATTTCGACGCGCTCGGCGCGTGCGTTCCCTCCGACGTCCCCTTCGATGGACGCAGCCGCCGCCCACCCCGCGACCTGCCCAATGCGGCACTGTCCTACGGGTACGCCATCCTCCTCGGCGAATGCGTCGGCGCACTCCACTCCGCCGGGCTGGATCCGACCCTCGGGATCGCCCACGCGCCCACAGACAAACGCCCCAGCCTCGCCCTCGACCTCATGGAGGAGTTCCGCCCCCTCCTCGTCGACCAAACCGTCATGGCGCTCCTGCGCACACGCAAGCTCCGCCCCGAACACGCCTCCATCGAGGCCGAAAGCGGGGGAGTGTGGCTGGGTGCGGAAGGAAAGAAGGTTCTCGTCGACGCTTACGAGGCCGGGGCGCAACGAAGCGTCACCGGAGCCCTCCCCGGGTACTCGGGATCGTGGCGCAGGCACATCACGCACTCCGCGCAGATGCTAGCGCGGGCCATCGCCGACCCCGACTACCAGTGGCGGGGAATCGCGTGGCGATGATCTACATCATCGCCTACGATATCGCCGACAATCGGCGCCGCCTCAAGGTTGCCAAGCTCCTGGAATCCTGGGGCTACCGCATCCAAGAATCCGTGTTCCAACTACGCCTCGATGCCGACTCCCTGGCGCGCGTGCGACACCTGCTCTCCGCCACGATCACAGACGCCGAAGACGTCATCCACATCTACCCGATCTGCGCTTCCTGCGCCGATCGCGCCGACATACTCGGCGCGGCCATAGCACTCGACGACGTGGGGTTGTGCCGGGGAGTGTGGTGAGGGGCTAGCGCCTCTTATTCTTGCGTGGATCTGGCACGGGAATAGGCTGTCCGCTGTTGGAACCCCAGAGCACCCCTGGTTCGATGCCAGAACCGTCAAGCGGAAGACCAGTGTGCCAATCCGTCCGGTTGTTTTCCTTATTTTCCTCGAGCTCGAGATGGCGTACTTCAAGTTTGTCATCATAGCCAAAGCATGAACGCTGAAAAGCTTCAACCCAAGGAGTATTAAGATACTCCACGGGAACCTGAAACTCGGAGGGATCCGTGGTTGAGGTAACCGTGCCCAGGCATCCCGTCAACTGAGCATAGGCGGCATGCAGAGTGGTTGCATCGCTGCTATCACTATTGGTCTTGCATGCGTAAAAACCATTAGGAGAAAGGTCGATCTGTACGACGCCGAGGCCAAGCGGCTTCCCCATGCCGAGACGTAGATAACCAACCTGATCCGATGGAATGCTACTTGTTTGCTGTCGACTCCGGGTTCGGGGAACGAGATTTGTTGAATCCAGGATCCAAAGGAGCCATGCGAGCTCAAAATGAGTTAGCGCTTCATAATGAATGGTTGCTTCGAATTTTGTGCCCGCTTTGACGTGTGACTTTACCTCGGATGTAACGTTGTTAGTGTCGCTCTGTGTTTTGAGTGCCTTCTTGGGGAATCTGGTCTCTTTATCGATCTGTTCCCATGCATTTCGGTCAATGGGGTAAGTAGTGGCTCCGAGCGATTGTTCGGGCTCTGTTGAGAAATATTGACTTCGCCTTACCTTCTGTCCGGATGAGTTGATGTTCGAGCCGTCGACACGTGTTAAGAACCTTCGCGCAGAGGACGGGCGAGGAGACAAAAGTGGACGCAACCTGAGTGAAGATAACCCGCGTCCCGCTCCGCCTGCGTAGCGAACGTCAGTCACTGAGATTCGTCCCTTAAATGAAGAGGCTGGCTTTCTGTTTCGGTCAGACCCTGATGTTGTTTTATCGAGGTGTGCTACGTAGCCAAACAGACGATCGGCTGGAGATAGTTCGAAGAAATGCGCAGCAGGGGCTACGCGAGATCGCTTTGCGAGCGCCAGGGGAGACATTGCGTAAGCGTTGCGGCCGACGGAAATGGGTACGAGCGCATCTACTATCTTCTCGCCTGTTGAGTTCTCTGACAGAAGCGAGTAAGCAAAGAACATGTCAGTCTTCTTAGCGAGTATAGCTTCGTTTTGGCGGACAAAGATGTTCGGAGTGCCTCCCGTTTCGCCATCCCAGTTTTGTGAATAGCTTTCGAGTACTTGGAAATACTTCTCGATGGGAGATGGATGACTGTCGGTTCCTTCGGGGATAGTCGCCGTTTCGGCCAGTTCGCTGTGCTCTGTAAAGAAAACGCGTTCCGCCATCTTTTTGGCGAAGGTGCTAGCATTCTGTGAAAGGTCATCCGGGTCCGTAGTGAGATACACGTATCCTCTCTTTTTGATTAATTCCTTGTTTAAGTCTTTTCCGGTTAGTGTGTTCTCGTCAAATAGCTGGACGCGCTGCTGCGGTTCAGTATTAGTGTAGAGGGCGTAGATGAACCAGTATGCATATGTTCCATTGTCGACTAGCTTTGCGTCGAACACTACTTGTCGGTATCGTTGACCTTGGGTTGGGCGGATTAGTGCTAATAGGCGTTTGTTGTTCATTTCTGGGGCAAACTTTGTATTATCCCCTTGTCGGGTTCGAAGCGTCGCTGCCATCATGACAGGAATTGAGCGGCCGTTGTCACCGTTCTTAACTGATGAGAGTGTGTTGTTGGTACCAGTAAGCAGAACAGCTTTTCTCTTATTAGGTTGCACGATTGTGGGGACGAGCTCTTGGCATTCTGCAGGATCCATGCGATATGTGAGGGGTTCTGAGTAGTCTCCGAAGACCCGTAGGCGGGACGATGTCACTCTTTCATAGGCGTTAGACAGCATGCCCTTGACCATCGTCGCGGGTAAAACTGGAATCGCGCGTGTCTCTTTGCCCTTCTCGGCGATTGTCGTTGTTGGAGCCGAGATGGCCCCAGTTGCTTCGTCTACACTCCCGTAAACGAGTGGTGTCTTTGCTGAGATCGAAAGCCTAATTGAACCGCTCCACGTTTGGGCAGCGTGGTGATCTAAGGGTAGTGGTTCATGGTCCTGAAGCTCGGGGAGAGATCGAAGATTTGCGTCCGTGCGTAGGATCGGTATCCTGTTTGCCGCTGCATGAATTTCAGGCATTGTTCTGCCACTCTCCCGTGAATAGCTGGTCGACCACGACCGTGTTTCCGTACTTATTTTCTGCTTGGATAAACTCGAGTGCCGTCATGTGGCTGGCGCCGGTACCTCCACCGCTTTGGTTCGACTCGTTATCGGTGGAATCCGTTCCGGGCTTCGTCGTGCTCCTGCTAGAAGGAACGTGTTTCAGATACTGCACAGCGTGCACCCAACCCCTATCGCCAGAATCCTCATTTCCGCTCGGCTGTGAGCTGCCGGTGCCCGCGGCGAGCCTCAGCTCGACGGCACCCACGCTGTTCACCCAACGAAACTCGTGAGCCAAGACCTCGCCGTCCGTGGGCTCGTGCGCCTGGGGAGTTGGCACCCACAGGCGCAGCTCGAAGACTTTTTCCTCCTCGAAGTCTCGTCCCTCAATCTGTGAGACAGAGAGCTTCGGTGCTTCGGCCGAGGAAACCTCAGCGAATCCCAACACCGGCCACGTCCCGTTCGTAGCGAATGCCAGGCCCCGCACGTCACCGCCCGAACCAACGTGAACGTGAGTCAGGAAATCACGCAAGCAAAGCGTGCTCGTGGAGGCCTGACCGATCAAGGAGCGCGTCAATGTTGCTTCCTTGCAAATCTCACTCATGAGTATCCACCTTGCCCCTCGATTCTGTGCTGTCCTTCTCTGGTTCATCATCTAAGCGATCTGACCATTGCGGCGCGCCCGTGATCTTCTTCCGCAAGTATTCCAGGACATCCCCTGCAAGCTTGCGCTGTGCGTCGTATCGATCGTGCGTTGGGCTGCTCACTGCGGTTCCCGGATGCTTCAATGCGTCGCCACCGGAAAGCGTCTTCGCCGGAATCTCGACGCCTTTTTGGGAGCCGCCACGAATGTCGATCGATGAGACAACGACCTGGCCAAGGCCTCGTGTCGAACGGCTACCCAAGGGGAGCGTGCCTGCAGACAACTCGGCGAGCGCCAATCCGAGCAGCACGTAAGCAGAGCGAGCGTAGTCGGCGTGGGTAGGTTTCGGCTGCTTGCGCTCGTCCGAACCGTCCTCCGTCTTGTCGGAATCGCCGGTCTCGGGTTTGTCTTCCGGTCTCTTCTCCGCCTCGTCGGCATCGGCCGGTTCGCGCTTAGCTTCCGGCCCCTTCTCTGCCTTGATGTTCTTCAACAGACGCCGCAGGTCAATATCGATCTGGATCGGCTCCCACTCGGTGCCCAGATACACGGCCTCAGTGAAGAGACCTCCGTCGACGACGCCACCCGTCCAACGGTCGATTGCGTTGTGCGTGACCTCGACGCGCGTGCCGCGTTGGACCGACCGGCAGTCGTGGAAGGTGACAGCACCCCGGTACTCGGTGCATCCGAACATGTACCGCACCAGGTTCGGCTCTGCGGCGATCTGCTCGTGGATGTCGTGCGAGGCGAGGGGCTTGAAATCATCGCGTGTCGCTAGGACAGTCCGCGCGATGCGCGAGACCCTTGAGCGTAGAGCACCACGAATCGATGTCCCCGGAATTAGGAGCTGCGCTTCCTTCCACGCCACAGACGGATCGCGGAGGGGCTCTGTGACCCCGTTGGCTTCCGGATTCTTCTTCCGAGCCTCTTCTTTGCGTTTGTCAGTCCGCTCCTGATCTTCGGCGACGAAAATGCCGGTGGGGGACCACCATTTGATCGTGAGGCGTGCGGGCTCCTCCAGGGTCCAGCCTCCCAGTTCGAGGGGGATCGGCGTTCCTTCCTCGTCCTGACCGATGAGCGCATCGATAACGTCTGCCGGTGTCGTCAACGTGCTGACACCGGTCGTCCCGCCGACGCGACGGAGCTTCGGCTCGACGACAAGGATCTTCCCCTGGCCAGAGCCTGTCCGTCCTCCGAGGCATATAGCGCCGGAAATCAGGACGTCAACGATGAACTCGAGAAGCTTCTTGACGGCGCCGGAGGACGCGGGGCCCGGGATGCCTGTGGACTTGTCGTCCGTCATCGGTTCGTCGTCGCGCCCCTCGGCGGTGATACGAATGTCGAATGCGGTCCCACACGGCAAGAATTCGTGCTCGTAGAGAGCTCCTTCGGAGGCCGCCCCGGTCGTCCGGTCGATGCCGACCCCGTGGCGCGTGGTCATCGGCTGGTCTGCGGGGAAGGAGACGGCGTGGAAGGTGAGCGCGCTCTGCCTGATCGGCACGGAATCGTCACTGCGCAGGCGGCGATCACGGAGTGACTTGCCGGCATCGGTCGAGTCATCGCCCCACAGGGACATCCAGCTGTCCTTCGAGAATACTTCGACGTCCTGAACTCTGGAGCCGTCCTCCGCCTTCATGTTCTTCCACGTCGCATCGCAAACCGCGCGGATGGCACCCCTGATGGACCTGCCGGGGATAGTAGGCTCGCCGAGGCCATTGCGGCAGAATCGGATGACGGTTCCCTCTCCGTCGCGGTCGGGGGCCTCGTCCACACCGCCGATGTGGAGCTCCGACGTCAGAGTGACGGGAATGGTGAGCTCATAGCGTGTGAATGTCACTTATCATCGCCTCCTTCGGGCGCCTCCTCGCACACAAAGTGCTTGAGCTTTGCTTTCGTGACTTCAATGGATTGGATGCTGAGAAGGGGATGATCGACGACGAAGCGGCCGTAGCCCTGCGCCGTCAGCTCGCCCACTCCAAAGGGGGCGACCTCCAGGAGCTTGGCGTGGTTCTTATCATTGGCGCTCACCTGGATTACGGAACCCGCCTGGATCGCTACCCGACTCGCGCGCGGCCCGTTGTCTGTAGGCGACCATGAGTCGACACGGCGGTGACGGATCGAGGGGGTACCGAATGCCTCGACGGTGATGCCCTCGCGCTTGAATGCGTGAATGAGGTCGTCGACGGTCCCTCCGGCCCCGAGCACAGCGGAACGCGCGATCACGTCCGAGGTGAACCACAGGGAGACAGCCGCTTCAGGGGACGAGGCCGTGGCGGACTCGGCGGGCGAGGTGTCCTCGCGCAGCGTGCAGTGGGCAGACCCGAATGTCCCCGTCAGCTTGCGGGATCCGAGCCGGGCCTCGCGCTGCTTGCCGAGAAGAGTGGAGACAGAGGCGGCGTTCCAGAGCTCATCCGACACCCAGACGTGCGCGCGCATGCACATGCCTTTGGGCAGCGCGTCGACGAGAACCAGCTGGCCCTTGCTGGCCGCGCCCGTCTCGTGGTTGATGGCGGTCGTCTGTCGCCCGCGCAGTGGCGGCTTACCGTACCAGCGCTTGGTGTGGCCGGGGTTGAAGAACACGTAGCCGCTGCGAACGGGGATTTTCCCCTTATTCTCGGGGGAGTCGCCGTACAGGGTGATGGGCGAGTCCGAGGGCGACGTCTTGTCTGTCTTGAGTGTGAGGGGAACGGGGAGTCCCTCGATGCCCTCAATGACGGGCAGCGCGTCCGAAACCAACAGGTGGCCCTCGGTCACCGCGTTGTCGACGACCGCATTGCGGGTGCCGCGCTGATTCGACGACAAGCTCCGGTGCAGCCAGGGGAGCAGGACCGTGCCGCGCAGAAAGTCCAGGGACCGGATTTCGTTTGAGAAGGGGACCTCGTACGAGACGATGGGGGAGACGAGCGTGAGATCGAGGACGAGATGGTGGCCATTGCGAGGTTTGTCGCTGAGGTCAGCGACGGTCCCAACGCTGTGTTGGGCTCCCGGCTTTGGCTTCGGGAGAGAGCTGATGACTTCGTCGGAGAAACAGGTCGAGAGTCCCGCGAGGACAGTCCTCAGTTCCTTCGACTGCTCGCTGGCGTAGGCGGAGAACTCGGCCGAGGACTCTCCGCCCCACGCACCGCGTTTGTCCTCAGAGACGAGGACCGTGCACTCTCCGTCGCCCCCACTGCGGCCCGAGCCGATGCCTCGGACCATGAAGCCCGCGACCCCCAGGAGGAAGCGTGCGGCCTTGAACGTCGCCGAATCGGAGAGCTCAGCCCCGGCCTCGTCGATGAGCGTGAACGTGCCCGTGAGGACGCCGGGGGCCGCGCGCTCCGTGAAACGCAGGAACTGGTCGCGCGCACGCCCCGTGGTTGGGTCGATGGACAGGGAGACCGTGTCGTGGACCGGAATCGAAGAGGCCGGGGTAGCGTCCGTGAAGACCACGTGGCGCGGGTGGGGGGTAGACCCCGGCTCGCTGTCGGGTTCCTGGCCGAAGAGCCACAGGGCGAACTCGTTCCATGTCCCCTTCTTCGCCCCATCGAGGGCCTCTGCCGCCACCATGGCCTGCTCGCGCAGGACACCCGTGATGACGGTGCCGCGCACGACCGGCTGGCCGTCGCCGCCGCGTTCGATGCGCGAGTGCGTGCGACCCGCCTGGCCGACGCCCGTAGACACGCCCCAATCGGAGGTGAACACGATGGTCACGTGGCCGTGTGCGCTCTGAGAATCGGTGGTCACCTGGCGCCTCCTTCGATGGAATCGTCTTCTGCTCCCGGGGAGCCGGTGCCGTCGGCTTTGTCTTTAATCCGAGAAGTGAGGTAGCTGTCAGGCAAGTTCTCGGACAGGTCGATCAGGTCCAGGAGCCACGACACCGCACCCGCGGGTTCCTTGGCCCCAAGCGGTTTGAGAGCGTCTTCGAGTCTTCGAGCCGCCGGTTCAGCCTCGAGGGCGTGCTTCCACTCCGTTGTTGCCTGCTCGTCCTTGCTCTCGGCTAGGAGCTTGACGATGCGGTTGGCGCGGGCGCGCGGGAACGGATCGCCGAGCGTCTCGTCGGGTGAGTCCGGATCGTGTCCGTCGAAGGCCGCGACCGCCTGGAGGAGCCGCTTCCACTGGTCCTGCGATTGTGGCGTTGCTTCGGGGGACGAGGCCGTGGTTGCGTCCCCGATCCGCTCGGGCGCGTAGTGGCCGACGAGGAAGGGGCGCTGCGTGCGGCCCTCGTATTCGTCCAGCGTATCTTCCGGGTCGAGGACCGTCGCGTCGCGCAGCACGTGGAAGTCGATCGTCGAACAGGGAGGCTGCTCCCTCTTGCCGAGATTCTTCCCCCGCCCGACCAGGCCTTCCGCCAAGTCGTAGGCGATGTGGAAGGGGAAGTTACGGCCCACGATGGCCACGCCCGCCGAGGCCGTGAGCGGGCCGCGTTCTTGAATGATGTAGTCCTCGATCCTGAAACAGGCCCGCTCAGGCGTGTTGGTCTTTTTCCCGCCTGCAACAATGGCGAGCACTGACAAAAGATCGTCGTCCTTCGTGAGATCCTCGTAATAGCGGACATAAGCTTCCGCGAAGGGAATCGCGTATCGCCCGTCCGTGTAGACCGTGACGTCGTCGCCGCCGACAAGCACGGGGACCACCGGAGGAGCCGGTCGCCCATGTGCGTAATCCTCCAGATTCTTCCAAGCGGAGGCAACCGCTGCTTTGACGACTCCGTTGAGCCGGTAGTTTACCTCCATGACGAACCACTGGAAAGGTTCCTTGCCTCGTTCACACGGGTTCTCTTCGCGTGCATAAGACTCTTCCTTAAGGGAATCGAGGTGGGGCTCAACTGCCTTGAATGCCGTGCCGAGGTCACGCATGATTGCACCCACCCCGTTACCGTCAACATGGACCACACCAACTGAGGACAGAAGAGGGGGAGTGGGTTCCTGGTCTGGTTCTGCTCCCTGTGGTGCGTCGCCTTCATGGATTAGTTCCTGCTCGCCGACTGTCGTCTCCTGAAAGGCTGATTCCAAACGGGTCGGATCGCGATAAAGATCGGCCATGGAAGTCTTCAAGTGGCCAGAGACGTCGTCGAGCTGTTTGAAACGCGCAGGCAACGCCCACGCGCGCTTGACCCGAGCGGGAAGCGACAGCTTGTGCTCGGGTTTTGCGTCTTCTTTCGTGGCTGTGTACAAGATCGAGTTGAAGTCAATGAAAACAGTAGACGGCGAGCCCTCGGCGTTTTCTGGCTTCTTCTGTTCCTTGAGCTTTGCGCGCCCCTCGTATGACTCCTTCACTCCGACTTCACGCGCAGTCTTGTAGATCCTATTCGTGTCTGGCTTTGTTAACGGCGCGACAGCAGGAAGTGTTGACTCGTCGCCCCTGATGAGGTAAGGAAACTGTGGGAAGCGCGCGGCGGCCGGGCGGCGGTTGAGCGAGTAGGCGCTGAACTCGCGATCCAGCCTGTCCAGGTCGGTGGCCACGACCCGCTTCTGGTCCGTGGGGATGAACACCCCCGTCACGTCGAGACCCGGGGCGTCGGTGAGCGCCCGGAGCGTCACCTTCCTGATGAGCTGCCTCGCGAGGGACTCGGGGGAATCGTCATGCTCAGAGCAGTCGCGCTGAGTGAACCGGACGATCACCTTCCCTGAGGAATCGGAGACCCAGAACGAGGCCGGGAGGGCCTTCTTTCCTATCTCACTGGTAGACATGGAAGGAAGCTTCATATCAAACGCGGCTTCCTTTACCCAATGGGACAGAAGCGTGATCTCGAAGGATGCGCCGATCTGTTCGCGCAGGCGAGGGGACGAAAAGATGAACGGCTGATTGCTGTTCGTCTGCAGCATGACGAGGTAACTGGTCACGGGGGTCCCTTCCTAGTCTCCGTTACGCGGAGGAAGTGTCGTCAGGAGTGAATGAATATCGCTGACGATTCGACCTCTAAAGTTCACCAAGGTAGAAAAGCTGCGTTCCTCAATGTCATTCTTCGTCTGAGTGTCAAGCCATCCGTTGGTAAAGACAATCAATGCTTGGTTGCCACGGAGTTGAGCCATGATTCTCTCAATGGACTCCTTGGCTTCTTTCTTCCAAGAAGCGTATTCCGGCGTCTCGACCTTATGACCCCCCGGGTTGTCAGGGTCCTCCTTTTCTTTTGTCTTGTAGGTCTTGCTGATGCACAGAATCGCGATGTCTGCGTCATGAACATCGATGTTCGGATCTGTGTAGTTCTTGTGATTGATCAGGTCAGATATGAGCAAATCGTCACGGATGCTGCGTATCATGCATGGGTCTCCATCTAGGAAGAGCTTACGCTTGGCCAAGCCGTATCCGGACCGTTCCTTGTATCTCTCGAGCCATCTATTCACTACCAATTCTCCAGCCCAGACGATTGCTAATCCGCCGGCGATTGCGGCAATAGCGGGGAATAAGAGAAGTTCGCATAGTCGTGCCAACCATGTTGACGGTAGAGTAAAATAGACTATCGATACAACTATTGTTGCGACGATGAGTGCGCTTGCAGAAACCCATGCGGTTCTGTGGCGCTGGCAGTTTTCGCTCATTATGGTTCTCCTTCAACTTACGCAGCAACGGCGTCTATGACGCCCATGCCGTAGCTGGTGTGTGAGCCGACGTTCGTGTACGCGGACAGCGCCATGAGGCGCGAGAAAATGCGGGTCGCTTCGGCGCCCTCGATGCCGCTGATGCGCAGGTGGCCCTCGTGGGCCGGGATGCGGCGGGAGCTGAGGCGCCCCTGGCCGCCGCTGGGCATCGCCAGCGACACCATCGACGAGCGCGTGAAATCCCGCGTCGCCAGCACGCTGGCCATCGCGTCCCGGTCGATCCGCGGGGGAGCGAGCCTCCTATTCCATGTCCACCACCGCTGCTGTAGGCTCGTCGCGATCGTCGCGGGATTCAGCCCCGGAACGTGCTGCCCCCTGCGGGAGAAGGTGGTCGGTGTCACCAGGCGCACCTCCCACGCGGTGTCCTCGTCGCGCCCGGCCAGGTCCTCCCACGACTCCTGCGCGACAATCTGCCCGTCGATCGCGATGAGCGTCGCGTCCTCGTCGGTCCCCGCGCCGATGCGCATCACCCCGCCCCACGACAGCCAAGCGTCCAGCGTATCGATCAGGCGATCATCCAGGAAGCGCACCTCAACGCCGAACGTCGACTCCGACTGGCTCAGCTCCCCGAGTGAATACGGCTTCACGCCGCCCGAACCGTGGACCGGCCGGTGTGCCAACGTCGGAGACTGGGCGGCCCGAGCCGGGCTCACCCCCGGCGGCAGATCCAGTACGGCCGCCAGTGCGGCGTGTAGTCGCCTGGGCGTCGCCGGCACTCCCTCCGGAGCGTCGAAGCGCACGTAAACGGACGCGGGCATCTATGCCTCCCATCACTCGTGTGTGACCGTCGTCTCTGACGATATCACAGTTTGGAGGTATGCGTCTCGCATAACTGTCAAGAAGCTCGTCAAGCCCGAGAATGGCTCACGATCGTCCTCTATCAAGGGTGGTGGGGCGATTCGTCGCAGCATATGCCTCGAGTTCTGAACAATTGTCTAGCTGTCGCCGCCCCCGCGTTTCGTCACCCGCGTGCCCCTTGTCCTCTTCAAGCCTCGCTACTAAGCCTCGCCTTATCTCGCTGCGCCGTAAAGGTCAAGACTTCTTAAAATGTGAAACCCCTCTGGTGTGTTTGTCAGTAACCTTGAAACGATGGTGAGACGGCGCGTCGTCTGGACCGTCCCAGAGGCCGCGTCCCTGTCAATACAGAAACGAGGAACGATGATGCATCAACGCTCATGGAAGACCCTCATCGCGGGAGGAGCCGCCCTCGCGGTCGGCCTCACCCTCTCCGCGTTCGGGGCACCCACCCACGCTGAAGGCGTTGCGGGAATCACCTCCGAGGCTCGCGCCCAGGACGAGGTCATGAACTACGCGGTCAACCTGCCCGCCAACGCCTCGCGCTACGACTTCAGCGCCGCCGTTTCCAAGGCCTCGGAGGGCGGCGTCGTCCTGGCGCAGTACCCCGAGTTCAACTCCTTCTTTGTCCAGTCCGTCAAGGCCGCCTTCGCGCCCGACCTCGGCAAGTCCCTCGTGGCTGCGGGCATCTCCTACGACTCGATCGGCCCCACCCGCTATAAGACCGTCACCGGCGATGAGGTCCGCACCGAGCAGCCCACGAAGACCCCGGCCGAAGCCGCCGCCGTCAACGAGGCCGCCGCCGAGCGTGTGACCGGCCTGGCCGCCGACTCCCAGCTGGCCGACTTCACTCCCGACCCGGGCGACGCCAACGCCTGGGGCCTGTCCGCAGTCGGCGCCGTCGAAGCCCAGAAGGTGGACGTGCCCCTCGAAAACGTCACCGTCGCCGTCATGGACACCGGCATCGACCCCGATCACCCGGACCTCAAGGACCGCATCGACGCCTCCCGCTCGGTCGGATGCTCCGTGAACGGCATCCCCAACCAGGACCCCGCGGCCTGGAAGGATGACCACTACCACGGCACGCACGTCGCCGGCACCATCGCCGCAGCGCACAACGACTACGGCGTCGACGGAGTCGCCCCCAGCGCCACCCTCGTCGCGATCAAGACCTCGAACCTGGCCGGATCCTTCTACCCCGAGTACGTGACCTGCGCCTTCGACTGGGCGGCCGAGCACGGCGTCGACGTGTCGAACTCCAGCTACTACATGGACCCCTACGCCTTCTGGATGCCGGGCGAGGCCTCCCAGGCCGCGGGCCTCGAGGTCGCCTCGCGTGCGGTGCGCTACGCGAAGAACCACGGCGTCGTCAACTTCGCCGCCGAAGGCAACTCGAACGACGACCACGACAACCCGACGATCGATACCGAGTCCCCCAACGACGTTGAGGGCGCGGCCGTCGAGCGCAACGTTGAGGGCGGCATCGACGTGCCGGCCATGCTCAACGACTCGGTCCTGTCCGTTTCCGCCCTGAAGCTGCCCACCGGCACCGACCCGGCCACCGCGAAGCTTGAGCGCGCCGGCTTCTCCAACTACGGCAAGAACTCGGTCGACGTGGCCGCCCCCGGCCAGCGCATCTGGTCCACGCTGCCCACCTGGAAGAAGGATCCGCCGTTCGCCTACCTCTCCGGCACGTCCATGGCCTCCCCGCACGCGGCGGGCGTGGCCGCGCTGGTCAAGCAGATCCACCCGGACTACACCGCCGATCAGGTCATTGATCTCGTCAAGAAGCAGGCCGCCGACAACTACGACCGCCTCGCAGAACCCACCGACGGCAAGGAATACCGCGGCGCCGGCCTCGTCAACGCGCTGGCAGCAGTCCTGAAGGATCAGCCCAAGCCGATCCTGGGAAGCATCGAGTACTCCTACGAGGGTAGCGCCGACTGGTACCCCCTGGCCGACGCCCGCGTCGCCGGCACGATCTACGTGCGCGCCATCGTCTCCGGCCCCGTCACCAAGGCCTCGCTGCAGTTCATGAACGAGGAACCCGTCACCGATGAGGGAACCGGCTCCTTCGTCGACAACTACGTGGTCCTCGAGGCTGGCCCCTACGACACCTCCGCGTTCGGCGGGGACGAGCCCTTCCTGTCGGTGACCCTGAGCGCCGAGGGACGCAACAAGGACCCGCGCGCCGATGACGACATCTCGGACGCCGTGCACTTCCACTTCGACGACTCCGCCCACCAGGGCGGCGCCTGGGTCAACGACCCCGCCGGATGGAAGTACTGCTACGCCGACTCCACCTGCGCGAAGAGCCGCTCCGTCACCATCGGAGAGGGCACCTACTACTTCGACGCCAACGGCCTCATGGTCACTGGCTGGGCCTTCTACGACGGCGCGTGGCACTGGATGGACTCCTCCGGCCGCGCGGCCACCGGCTGGGTCAACGACGGCGGCTCCTGGTACTACCTGGATGCCTCCGGCAAGATGGCGACCGGCTGGGTCAACGACGGCGGCTCCTGGTACTACCTGGGCGCCTCCGGCAAGATGGTGACCGGCTGGGTTCGCGATGGCGGCTCCTGGTACTACCTGGGCGACTCCGGCAAGATGGCGACCGGCTGGGTTCGCGTGGGTCCCCACTGGTTCTACCTGACCGCCACCGGCGCGATGGCCACCGGCTGGGTCAACGACGGCGGAACCTGGTACTACCTGCACGCCTCGGGCGTGATGGCAACCGGTCGAGTACAGATCGACGGGACCTGGTACACCTTCGCCCGCTCCGGCGCCTGGCTCGGCTGAGCGCCCACTGACGAGGCCGGGGCCGCGCTCGCTCCCGTAACCTCGCGCTCGCCTGAGAGCGGCAATACGCGGCGGGCGGGTCCGAACAACGCGTTCGGACCCGCCCGCTCACTCATGCCCAACGAGGGCGGGGCGCGGCCCGGGAGCTGGCCGCGCCGGCTCAGCCCAGCGAATCGAAGAGGACCTGCAGGCCCTCAGTCATCGTCGGGTGCGCCACCGGCAGGAAGCGCAGCTGCTCGTAGGTCATGCCCGCGGCCATCGCCACCTGGACGGAGGTGATGACCTCCGAGACGTTCGGGCCGATCAGGGTCGCGCCCAGGATCCGGTGCGTGTTCGCGTCGACGACGGCCTTCCAGAACCCGTCCCCCGAGTAGCGCAGCGTCTTGGCCCGGGGGATCGCGGCGGTCGGTACCTTCACGACGAGCACGTCGAGACCGGCCTCGCGCGCCTCGGACTCGGACAGGCCGATGCGAGCCAGCTCCGGAGAGGCGAACACGGCGTAGGGGATCGTGCGGCCCGCCGTGGTCGTCGTCGGATCCTCCAGGGATGCCCCCGTCAGCTGCGCGCGGATCACGCGGAAATCCGACCAGGAGGCGTGCGTGAACATGGGCGTACCCGCGCAGTCCCCGGCGGCCCACACGCCCTCGGCGGACGTGCGCAGGTGCTCGTCCACCGCGACGAAACCGCGATCGGAGAGGGAAACCCCGGCCTCGTCCAGGCCGATCCCATCCGTGTTCGGCACGCGGCCCGCGGCGACCAGCACCGCCTCGGCGGACACCGCGGAGCCGTCCGAGAGGGTCAACGTCGTGACGCCACCCGAGCGCGACGCCGAGGAGGCGCGCGCGCCGGGAACGATACGAACGCCGCTGGCCTCCAGCCCGGCCTCGACGACGCGCGCCACGTCCTCGTCCTCGCGGGGCAGCACGTGCGCGCCCGAGGAGATCAGCGTGACGTCCACGCCGAAAGCCGCCATCATCGAGGCGAACTCGACGCCGATGTATCCCGCGCCGATGATAGCCAGGGAGGAGGGGAGCTCCTCCAGGCGCAGTATCTCCTCGTTCGTCCACGCCCCCGACTCCCACAGGCCGGGGATGGCGGGGCGCGCCGGGCGCGACCCCAGGTTGATGAGGACCCGCTCGCCGCGGATCAGGCGCTCGCCGCCCTCCTCGAGCGCCACCGTGACCGTGCGTTCGCCCGTGAAACGAGCCTCGCCGCGGATAAAATCGAGGCCGGGGGCGGCAAACATCTTCTCGTGCGCGCCCACCATGGCGCCCACGATGCCCTCCTTGTGGGCACGCAGCAGCTCCAGGTCGACGCGCGCGTCCCCGGTGCCCACGACGCCGAAGGCCTCGTCGGTGCGCGCATCCGTCAGGCGGCGCGCCGAGTTCACCAGAGACTTCGTTGGGATGCAGGCGACGTTAATGCAGGTGCCGCCTACGAAGCGGCGCTCCACCATGGCGACCTTCCAGCCGGCCTTCGCGCGCTCCATTGCCAGGGACTTTCCGGCCTTGCCGCCGCCGACAACCAGCAGGTCGACGGTCTCGATCGGGGTAGTGGACATGGTTCTCCTTGCGTCAGTTAGCGGACACTTTCCAAACGCGCGAGCGGCGATTCTATTCCATCCGGCGGACACTGACCCGTGTTGTATCTCACCCTCGATTAGTGATATGACGCTCGTTTAGTGGGTGTATGAGGAAAGCTGTGTCAGAGTGTGGTCGCGTGGGTCGTTGAAAGCGGCTCCGGCATGCTTGAATAGAGTCATGAGGGCTCTAGAGATTGGTGATTTCAAGGAGGACGTGGGTGCCGCGCTAGCGCGAGCCTCGTCCGGGGAGGTCGTGACGCTCACGCACGAGGGCCAGCCCGTCGCAGAGCTGGGTCCCGTGCGCATGTCGACGTACCAGCGGCTGCGCGATCTGGGCCTCGAGCGCCCCGCCATGGCGGACCTTGACGCCTACCAGATGCCGTCCAAGAACCTGCCCGACGGACGGGCGATAGTCGGCAAGCTGCAGGATTGATCGCGCGGTGTGCGGCGCGCTAGCCCCTTGGCTTAGCGCGGTTCGTGGGCTGGGCGCCGAGCGGATCCTCGGGCCACGGGTGCTTAGGGTAGCGCCCGCGTAGCTGCGCGCGCACGTCCCGGTACGGCCCCGCCCAAAACGACGTCAGGTCCGAGGTGACTGCGGCGGGGCGCCCCGCCGGATCCGTCAGATGAAGCACCAGGGGCACGCGCCCGTCCACCAGCCGGGGAGTGTCTGTCCACCCGAAGGCCTGCTGCACGCGCAGCGTCAGCACCGGGTGCGCCCCGCTCCAGTCGATCGGGCGGGTCCCGCCGGCGGGGATCGGCAGCCTCTCGGGCGCCAGCTCCTCCAGCCGCGCGGCCTGTGGCCACGGCAGCAGAGAGCGCAGGACGTCAAGCATCGACACGCTCGACAGGGCAGCGCCCGACGCGAGGCGGCGCCCCCACGGGGACAGCCACTCGCCCGCGCGCTTCGCCAGCGCCTCGTCGCTCACGTCCGGCCACGGCTCGCCCAGCGCCTCGTGCAGCACCCGCATGCGCTCCCTCAGGGACGAGGCCTCCTTACCCCAGCCGAGCTCGCCGAGCCCGCGGGTGGCCAGGTGGGCGGCCACCAGCGCGGTCGCCTCCTCCTCGCCGAGGGTGCGCGCCGGCGCACTGGACAGGGGAATCGCGCCGAGCGAGCGCGTCCGGGTCGCCCGCAGGACGCCGCGCTCGACCGAGGCCTGGGTGTCCTGGGCGAGCAGGGCGGCCCCCGCGGCAAGCGCGTCCCCCTCCGATAGGGGCACCGCCGCGAGGATTCGCGCGTGGCGCGACGCGGGCGCGCGGTCGATCGAGGCAACCGCCAGCCACTCCTGCCCCTCCAGCGGGGAGCCCCCGGGCAGCTGCGCCCCGACGCCCCCGGCGAGGACGTAGGCGGACGAGGCGGGGCGGCGCCTGGCGATCCACTGCGGGTAGGCGAGCGCGCAGGTCAGGGCCAGCTCGTCCTCGCGGGTGCGCCCAGCGCCCGAGCCCTCACCGGGAGCGCCGTCGAGCCCAACGCTGGGCGACTGCGCGGCGGGCAGCCTGCGGGCGAGGCCCCTCAGTCGCGCCTCCGTGTCCTTCACCCGGGCGGCCTGCGCCCGGTCGCCGCCCGTTTCCGAACCCGCCCGTCCCAGCCGGCGTTCGAGCCCGCCCAAGTCCGCGCCAGGCGCGCGCACGTCCTCCGACAGGAGGGCCACGAAGCGCGCCGCCTTGGCCGGCCCGATGATGCCGCTCGCCGCGAGCAGCGCCTTGCCCAGGGGCGGGTCGAGGGGCATCGCCGCGAGGGTGCGGCCCACCGCTGTGGCGGCCCCGGCCTCGTCGATGGCCCCCACGGAGGAGAGCCGCGCGCCCGCGGCCTCCCACGTGCCCGCGGGTGGAGCGTCAAGCAGGGCAAGGTCCTCCAACGGGGTGCCCCACGCGGCGACCTGAAGTCGAGCGTCAGTCAGGTCCTGCGTGGCGATGCCCGGAGCGGACTGTGCGGGCCTGCGCGCCACGTCCACGGGATCCATGACGCGCACGGCGATTCCGGGACCGGTGCGCGCGGCGCGGCCCGCTCTTTGCTCGAGGCGAGCGAGCGAGGCGGGCACCGTCACCAGCGAGGACAGGCCGCGCCCCGCGTCGAAGCGCGGCTCCCTGGCCAGTCCCGCGTCCACCACCACGGACACGCCCGGAACCGTCAGCGAGGACTCGGCGATTGACGTCGCCAGGATGATGCGGCGACCGTCGGAGGGTGTCAGCGCCCGGTCCTGCTCGGCGGCGCTCAGCTGGCCGTGCAGGGTCAGTACCTGCGCGCCCCGGACACGCAGCTCCCGGCGCACCGCCTCGATCTCGCCGACGCCCGGCAGGAACACGAGGACCGAGCCGTCCGTGGCGGCGATCGTCTCCTCGACCGTGCGCGCCACGTGGCTCAGGTACTCGCGGCGCACGCCCACGCGCTCGGCCCCGATCGCCCCCACGGCCTCCACCCCGCGCGGCGGGGGAGCGTAGCGCAGCTCGAGGGGGTGGATATCCCCCGGAACGTCGACGAGTGCAGGCTCCTCGCCCGTGGCCTCCTCCAGCCAGCCCACCGTGCGGCAGGCCTCCAGCGTCGCCGACGTCAGGGCGACGAACAGGTCCTCGCGCAGCGCCGAGCGTGCGTCCAACGCGAAGGCCAGCGCCAGGTCCGTGTCCAGGTCGCGCTCGTGGAACTCGTCGACGACGAGGGCGGACACGCCCGGCAGCTCCGGGTCCCGCTGCAGGCGACGCAGGGCCACGCCCGGCGTCACCATCTCCACGCGCGTGCGCTCGCAGACCCGCGAGTCCCCGCGCACCGAATAGCCGACCTGGCCGCCGACCTCCTCGCCGAGCAGGCGCGCGATTCGCCTGGCCGCGGCTCGCGCGGCGACGCGGCGCGGCTGGGTGACGAGAACGCGCCCCGCCCCGTCCCCGCTCTGCGTCAGCGCGACAGCGACCGCGGGCGGCAACAGCGTCGTCTTACCCGTGCCCGGGGGAGCGGTCACCACTGCGCAGCCACCCGGCCGCGAGGCCGCCGCGATGGACCCCAGGGCGCGCGTGACCGGCAGATCGGGAGGGGAGGCGACGAGCTCTTCGAGGGTGGGCATGGCTTCATTGTGCGTGCTCGCAGGCGGGGAGCGCATCCCGGATGCGCGCCCGCACGCGCCGGTGCGTCCGGGGTCACTCCCCTCGGGAGCGCCGAACCCCCTGATCGGTGCGGCGTGCGCGTAAAATGGGGGGCAATATGACTACGGACAACACCGCGCCGACGCTGTCGGCGACCACCCTCGCACACACCACGGCCCGCGTCACCATCCCCGCAGACATGGACCCCATCGCGGTCCTCGGGGTCGCGGACCAGGTCCTGCGCGCCCTCGAACGAGGCTTCCCGCACGTGCGCTTCCTCGTGACCGGACGGGACATCTCCCTCGCGGGCACCCAGGCCGACATCGACGTGGCCGCCAGCCTGCTCGACGAACTCATCGGCATGGCCCGGCGCGGCACCGCTCTGGACGCCAGCGCCGTCGAACAGGCCATCGGGCTGCTAGGGCGCCTCACCTCGGGCGAGGCACCCACGGAGGAGATCCTCTCCGCGCGCGGGAGATCCATCCGACCCAAGACTCCCGGGCAGAAGGCCTACACGGACGCCATCGACCGCGCAACCGTCGTCTTCGGCATCGGCCCGGCCGGCACCGGCAAAACCTACCTGGCCATGGCCCAGGCAGTGCGACGCCTCCTGTCCGGCGAGGTGCGCCGCATCGTGCTGACCCGGCCCGCCGTCGAGGCGGGGGAGAACCTGGGCTTCCTGCCCGGCTCCCTCACGGACAAGATCGACCCGTACCTGCGCCCCCTCTACGACGCCCTGGGCGACATGCTCGACCCCGAGGCCCTGCCCAAGCTCATGGCCGCCGGAACCATCGAGGTCGCGCCGCTGGCCTACATGCGCGGACGCACCCTCAACGACTCCTTCATCATCCTCGACGAGGCCCAGAACACGACGGTCGGCCAGATGAAGATGTTCCTGACCCGCCTGGGATTCGGCTCCAAGGTCGTCGTCACCGGCGACGCCTCCCAGGTCGACCTGCCCGGCAGCCAAACCAGCGGCCTAGCCGTTGTCGAAGACATCCTGGGGGGCATCGACGACATCGAGTTTTGTCGCCTGACCAGCGCCGACGTCGTGCGCCACGAGCTCGTGGGTGCCATCATCGACGCCTACCAGCGCTACGACGACCGCAACGCCGCGCGCCGCGCCCGCGCCCGCAGCCGCAAGACATCACGCAGGGAGTACATCTCATGACCGAGGTCATCAACGAGACCGATTTCGAGATCAACGAGGCCGAGTTTTCCGCCCTGGCCGACTATGTGCTCGACCAGATGCACGTCAGCTCCGACGCCGAGGTCAACATCATCTTCATCGAACCCGAGCCGATGGAGGACCTGCACGTCCGCTGGCTCGATCTGCCCGGCCCCACCGACGTCATGAGCTTCCCCATGGACGAGCTGCGCCCCGGCACGGCGGATCGCCCCACGCCCCCCGGAATGCTCGGCGACATCTGCATCTGCCCCCAGGTCGCCTCCCGCCAGGCAGCCGAATCCGGACACAGCGCCGCAGAGGAAATGCTCCTACTGGCCACGCACGGCATGCTCCACCTCCTGGGCTACGACCACGCGACCGACCCCGAGCGCGAAGTCATGTTCGCCCTCCAACGCAAGCTGCTGCTGACCTTCCTGGCCACCCGATGACCCTGACTCTTCCCCTGGAAGTAGCCCAGGCCTCGCCGATCGTGGACGCGCCCTCGATCGCCCTGCTGATCCTCGCGGCCGTCTCCCTGGCGCTTGCCTCCATCGCCCAGTGCGTCGAACAGGCAGTCCAACGCCTGACCCTGGCCGGCGTCGAGGACCTGATCGAGGACGAACGCAAAAGCGCGCGCACCCTGTACGGCCTCGTCGAGCGCCGCCAGCGCACCCTGCTGTCCCTGCGAGCGTTCCGCACGTTCTGGCAGGTCGTCTACGCCGTCGTGGGCACCATCGTCCTGGTTGACACGCGCCTTCCGTGGTGGGCCGTCGCCCTCATCGGCGTGAGCGTCATCGCCGCCCTCCAGCTCCTCTTCGTGTCCTTCCTGCCCGCCCGCTCGGGTGCGCGCAACCCCGAGGGCGTCGCGCTCGCGGGCGCGACCTTCGCGGCTCGGCTCTCGCGCCTGAGCCACCTCGCCGACCCGCTCCTGACCCGGGTGCGCTCCTCGCGTCCCGCGCCCGCTCCCACCGAGGCGCAGGTGCGCGCCGAGCTCATCTCGGACCTGCGCGAGATCGTCGACGAGGTCGGCGAGCCCGAGAGCTTCGAGGAGGAGGACCGCGACATGGTTCGCTCCGTCCTCGACCTGGGGCACACTCTCGTGCGCGAGGTCATGGTGCCGCGCACCGACATGGTCACCGTCGACGCCGACACTCCCGCGCCGAGCGCCCTTCGCCTCTTCGTGCGATCCGGTTTCTCTCGCGTGCCCGTCGTCGGCGACGACGTGGACGACATACGAGGCATTCTCTACTTCAAGGATCTCGTCTCCCGGTGGGAGGCCGCCGGCGGCACCCTCGACATGCGTGCCGAACAGATGATGCGCCCCGCCGAGTACGCCGTCGAGATGAAGCCCGCCGACGACATGCTGCGCCAGATGCAGGCCGAACGCTCCCACATGGCCATCGTCATCGACGAGTACGGCGGGGTCGCCGGCCTCGTGACCCTCGAGGACATTCTCGAGGAGGTCGTCGGCGAGCTCACCGACGAGCACGACCGCCACGCCGCCGAGCCCGAGGAGATCGAGCCCGGCACCTGGCGCGTCCCCTCGCGCTACCCGATCTCCGAGCTGGGCGAGCTCCTGGGCCGCGAGATCGAGGATGAGGACGTGGACTCTGTGGGCGGCCTGCTCGCCAAGGCCATCGGCAAGGTTCCCCTGCCCGGCGCGACCGGCACGCTCGCGGGCGTTTCCATGACCGCCGAGGAGGCGCGCGGACGCCGACGCCAGGTCTCCACCGTCGTGTGCCGCCTCGACCCCGACTCCCAGCTCATCACCGACCCAACCCCCGCCGACGATAAGGACAACTGACATGCGATTCCCCTCCGACGACGAGCTCATGGCCGGCCCCAACGCCCTCGGGGACGCGCGCATCGAGGTGGCGAGCGACGCCGCCGACCCGGAGGCCGAGGCACGCGCCCAGATCGACGCCGGCCTCGCCGACAATGCCGAGGACGCGGCCGAGCCCGGCGACAACGAGGAGTACGAGGAGGCCGACTCCGACGAGGATTACGGCGAGGAGTGCGACCTGGAAGGCCTGGAGGACGAGGAGGACGCTGACCTGGAGGCCTTCGAGGCGATGACCTCCCTGGCCGCCCTGCGCCAGGACGCGGCCGCCACGATCGAGATCCCGGACTTTCCCGAGGACTTCCGCGCCGGCTTCATCTCAATCGTCGGCCGCCCCAACGTCGGCAAGTCCACGCTGACGAACGCGCTCGTTGGCGCGAAGATCGCGATCACGTCGGGCCGCCCCGAAACGACGCGCCACAACATTCGAGGCATCGTGCACGGCGAGGGCTACCAGCTGGTCCTCGTGGACACCCCCGGATACCACCGCCCCCGCACGCTGCTGGGCAAGCGGCTCAACGACATGGTGCGCGAGGCTCTCTCGGAGGTCGACGTCGTGGTGTTCTGCCTGCCCGCCGACCAGCGCATCGGCCCCGGCGACCAGTTCATCGCCCGCGAGCTACGTTCCGTCAAGCGCCCGATCATCGCAGTGGCCACCAAGTGCGATGCCGTGCCACGTGAGCGCGTCATGAAGCATCTGCTCTCGATTGAGAAGCTGGGGGAGTGGGCCGCCATCGTGCCGGTATCCTCCGTGGAGGGCAAGGGCATCGACCACCTGCGCGAGGTGCTTGCCGAAACGGTTCCGCTTTCGCCGCCGCTGTACCCGTCGGGCGACGTGACCGACGAGTCCCGCGACACCCTCATCGCCGAGTTTATCCGCGAGGCCGCGCTGGAGGGTGTGCGCGACGAGCTGCCCCACTCCCTGGCCGTCCAGGTCGAGGAGATCATCGAGAGGCCGCGCCGAGAGGGCGACGAGCGTCCGCCGATGCTTGACATTCACGTGAACGTGTACGTGGAGCGCGACTCGCAGAAGGCCATCATCATCGGCCGCAAGGGTTCGCGCCTCAAGCAGATCGGCACCCAGTCCCGCGCCCACATCGAGGAGCTGCTGGGCAAGCGCGTGTATCTCGACCTGCACGTGCGTACCGCGAAGGACTGGCAGTCCGACCCGAAGATGCTGGGGCGCCTGGGCTTCTGACATGCCCGACTTCATCCGCGTGCGCGGCGCCCGCGTCCACAACCTGAAGAACGTGGACGTCGACGTTCCCCTGAACGCGTTCGTCGCGGTCGCGGGCGTGTCCGGGTCGGGCAAGTCCTCCCTGGCGCTCGGCACGCTGTACGCGGAGGGCTCACGGCGCTACCTGGAATCCCTGGCGACCTACACGCGCCGGCGTATCTCCCAGGCGGCCAAGGCCTCGGTCGACGAGGTCACCCACGTGCCCGCAGCTCTCGCCCTGCGCCAGCGCCCGGGCGTTCCCGACGTGCGCTCCACCTTCGGCACGGCCACGGAGCTGCTCAACCACCTGCGTCTCCTGTTCTCGCGCGCGGGCTCCTACCTGTGCCCAGGCGGGCACCGAGTCCCGCCCTCCCGCAACGTCGCCCTAGAGATCCCGATCGTGTGCCCGACGTGCGGCGAGTCCTTCTATGGCCTGGGCGCGCAGGAGATGGCCTTCAACTCGGCCGGCGCGTGCCCTGTGTGCGAGGGCACGGGCGTCCAGCGCGTCGTCGACCGGGCGTCCCTGGTGCCCGACGAGTCCCTGTCGATCGACGAGGGCGCCGTGTCGCCGTGGGGATCCCTCATGTGGAAGCTCATGAAGGACGTCGCCCGCGAGATGGGCGTGCGCACTTTCGTGCCATTCCGGGACCTGACCGACGCCGAGAAGACGATCGTGTACGAGGGGCCTGCCGAGAAGCGCCACATCGTCGTCGCCACCAAGACGGGCGGCGCGGAGCTGGACTTCACCTACTTCAACGCGGTCGCCACCGTCGAAAACGCCCTGTCGAAGGCGAAAGACGAGAAGGCCCTCGCCCGCGTGTCCAAGTACCTCATCACCCGCACGTGCCCCGCCTGCGACGGCACGCGGCTGGGGGAGCGGGTACGCACGACACTCATTGACGGCATCGACTTGGGAGATGCCTCACGCCTGACGCTGACCGAACTGCGCGAGTGGGTCGGGCGCGTCCCCGGCCTCGTCCCGGGCGAGGTTGCGCCCATGGCCCGCGTCATCGTCGACGAGATGACCGAGCCGATGGAGCGCCTCGTCGACCTCGGCCTGTCGTACCTGTCGCTGGACCGCGCCTCCTCGACGCTGTCCAACGGCGAGCGCCAGCGCGTCCAGCTGGCCCGCGCCGTGCGCAACCGTACGACCGGGGTTCTCTATGTTCTCGACGAGCCGACGATCGGCCTGCACCCCTCCAACGTCGACGGTGTCCTCGACATCATCCGCGAACTCATCGCCGACGGGAACTCCGCCGTCGTCGTCGACCACGACACGCGTGTCCTGGCGGCCGCCGAGCACCTCATCGAGATCGGACCTGGAGCGGGCGCGGACGGCGGATGCGTCATCTTCCAGGGCAGCATCGACGAGGCCGCCCACGCCCCCGCCTCCCGCATCGGCCCGTACATGACTGGGCTGCGTCGGGTCGAGCGGACGGCGGGGGAGAGAGCTCGGGGCGCGGAGGTTGACGGGCGCGGCGCGCTTCACGTAGAGACCGGCCAGATTCACACGGTGCGGCCCCTCAGTGTGGACGTACCGCTGGGGGCGCTCACGGCGGTGACGGGCGTGAGCGGATCGGGCAAGACGACGCTCGTGCTGGAGTCGCTGGTGCCCGCGCTGCGCGCCCAGCTGGCGGGCGATGCGCTGCCAGTGCACGTGCGAGACGTGGACACAGCCGGCATCTCGCGCGTCAACGTCATTGACGCGACCCCGATCGGCGTGAACGTGCGCTCGACCGTGGCCACCTATTCCGGGGTGCTGGACGAGCTGCGCCGCGCTTTCGCTCGCACCGAGGAGGCGAAGGCCGCTGGCCTGAAGGCGGGCGCGTTCTCCTACAACACGGGTTCGCTGCGCTGCCCGATCTGCGACGGGACCGGACAGATCACCCTGGACGTGCAGTTCCTGCCCGACGTGGACATCGAGTGCACCGATTGTCGGGGTAGCCGCTACGGGGCCCAGGCCCACGAGATCCGACGCGACGGCCTGTCCCTGCCCGACATCATGGCGATGAGCGTGGACGAGGCCGGGGTGGCCGTTCGCGGACTCAAGAAAGCAGGAGCGCTCCTGGAGACGCTCTCCGGGCTGGGCCTGGGCTACCTGACACTGGGGGAGGCCACGCCCGCCCTGTCGGGAGGCGAGGCGCAGCGCCTGAAGCTTGCCTCGGAGATGGGGCGTAGGCAGGAGGGGACGCTCTTCGTCTTCGACGAGCCGACGATCGGCCTGCACCCGGGCGACGTGCAGGTCCTCCTCGACGTGCTCCAGCGCCTCATCGACCGTGGCGCGACCGTCCTCGTCATCGAGCACGACCTGGACCTGATCCGCTGCGCCGACTGGGTGATCGACATGGGCCCGGGCGGCGGCATCGAGGGCGGCCGCATCGTCGCCCAGGGCACGCCGCGTGACATCGCGGCTAACGAGGCCTCGGTGACGGGCCGCTATCTGCGCTGACGGGGTCATTATTACCGGCTCGGCGCCCTGTGCCCGGGCTGGTTGTGGCGGTGAGTGGTTCGGTGTGCCAGTTCCGCGTTTGTTCTTGTGTGTTGGGGCACTGCACCCGATCCGTAGGCAATGCACCTCTTCTGTTCGGGTGCAGTGCCCCTTATCGGGTGTAGTGCCCCTTATCGGGTGTAGTGCCCCTGTGCTTCTGGCAGTTGTGGTGGTTGCCGGGGATGTGGGCGTCTTCTGGGCTTGTACGTCTCCTGGGCCTGTACGTCTCCTGGGCTTGAGTTGTCTTCTGCTTGGGTTCTTTGTGGCCTCGCGTTGTGGTTCCTCGGAAATGTCGCATGCAACTCCCGTGCGAACATTTCAAACATTGAAACCACATCGTTGGAATTGCAACGTTTTGAGGTGCTGGAGGAAGTTCGTGCACCCGAATTGCACGCGACTGATGGTTCATGAAGCGCGTCAGGCGAACTCCTGTGTGCGGACGTCGGCCCACGACACTGTCCACGATCTTCGGGACGCTTTGACCTGTTGGGCTCAGCTGCGATGTCGTGGTTTGCGGTGCCCCCCGTAGGACCCAGCTGTGCATTGAGGAGCTGAGGGTGCGACCCATAGGAACCAGCTGCCATGCCCCGCCACAGAACGGCTCATGAAGAAGGCATAACGCAGCGCCCGGCTGCCGTGGGGCAGCCGGGCGCGTGACGTTGTCAGAGCGCGAGGCTCACTTGACGATGACGACCCTCAGGAAGCGGGGGCCGTGCACGCCGTTGACGCGGACCAGCTCGATGTCGGAGGTCGCCGAGCCGCCGGCGATCCAGGTCATCGGGCGGGTCGGGTTCTTGCCGAGGATGTCCACGGCCTGGGGCACCGTGGGGACGATGTCGGCGGCCTTGAGTACGACTACGTGCGTGTCCGGGACGAGCGAGATCGCGCGGCGACCCTGGTCGGGCTCACCGTCGAGGACGATGGTGCCCGAAATGGAGATGGCGACTCGGCTACGAGTGACGACCGCGTCGATCTCGTCCAGCTCCAGCGTGGGGATGGCCTTCTCGCGGCTGTCTTCGCGGACCTTGCGGCCATCGCGGGCGGCCGCCTTCTTGAAGGCCTCGTCCAGTCCGGTCGGAACGACGACGGAGGTGGCCTTCTGGTCGGTCAGGAACGCCGAGATCGCGTCGGCTACCTCGGACTCCTTGGACACCACGACGACCTTCGCCGAGTAGTCCTCGAGCTTCTCGATCATCTCCTCGACGACGGCCTGGGAACCGGGCGCGTGCTCGGTGGAGCGGATGTAGTCGCGGGGGATCGGGCGCACCGGACGGCCCTGCTGGGAACGGGAAATGGCGTCGCGTGCGCGCGCAAGGATCGCGGTCTTTGCGTCCATGGTGGTGGTCATGTCACGCCTCCTTCTGGGTCGTGCTGGTGGTCATGCCGTGCTCGGATGCGAGCGGAAGGCCGCGCGCGGGACGGTCCGTGCGAGGCGCGTTGGCGTCGGAGTCCTTGTGGGTGCGCTTCCACCACTGGCGGAACGTCTCCTTGGGGGCCACCGGCAGGTCGCGTGCGCGCGTCCACAGCGAGGCCGGGAAGGGCAGCGCGCCGATGGCGCCCTTCTTCGCGAAGAGGCGAGTGGCCTTCGTGCCCGTGCCTGCGAGCTTCCACAGTGTCGCGTTCGTCATGACGGGCGTAGTCGCCCCCATCGCGAGGTCCCACACGTCGGGCACGAGGTTGCGCTTGACGTCCACCGTGCGCGCACGCATGTGGATGAGGATCGTCGGGATGTCGATCTTGACGGGGCAGACCTCGCCGCACGCGCCACACAGGGAAGACGCGAAGGGCAGGGTGTGCACCGGATCGTCCTCGGCGAGGCCCTGGGTGAGCTGCGGGGTCAGGATCGCGCCGATGGGGCCCGGGTAGACGGAGCCGTAGGCGTGACCGGAGGTGTGCTGGTAGACGGGGCAGATGTTCATGCACGAGCCGCAGCGGATGCAGGCCAGGGCCTGGCGGCCGATCGGGTCGCACAGGACCTTGGTGCGGCCGTTGTCCATGAGGATCAGGTGGAACTCCTGCGGGCCGTCGCCGGGGGTGACGCCCGTCCACATGGAGGTGTAGGGGTTCATGCGCTCGCCCGTGGCGGAGCGGGGGAGGAGCTGGGAGAAGATCTCAACGTCCTGGAAGCGGGGGACCAGCTTCTCGATGCCCATCAGCGTGATGAGCGTGTCGGGCAGGGTCAGGCACATGCGGCCGTTGCCCTCGGACTCGA
>ERZ773099.552-NODE-552-length-31496-cov-218.079673_pt1 | contig 31496 bp, 28 predicted proteins | sample MGYA00511120_ERZ773099 | MGnify/ENA primary metagenome ERZ773099 (study PRJEB29015, sample SAMEA2738012) | human oral metagenome | biome: human oral; feature: human-associated habitat; material: dental | place: China | collected 2104 ... | reverse complement strand
CCGACGGGGTCACGGTCCAGATGCTCTGAACTGAGCCAGATCACAGGGGAGCCGCCTGGTTAGCCACCACGACGCCTCCAGTCGCACAGCGACGGGCAGATTCAGGGATGACCAGGCCCAAAGCGGCCGGGATTCGAGGATTGATCCGCCGGTGTGCAGCCCGACGGGGTCACGGTCCAGATGCTCTGAACTGAGCCAGATCACGGGAGAGCCGCCTGACCGGCCACCACACCACCCCACGTCGCACAGCAACAGGCAGATCCAGGGATACCAGGCCCCGAAACGACCGGGATTCGAGGGTTGGTCCGCTGTTGTGCAGCCCGACGGGGGTCGCCGAGATGGGGTACGACAAGACGGTGTCCGGCCTCAGGGCACGGGTAGCAGAATGGCTTTTATGACAACGACGGTGATCGATTGGCGGGACCGGGCGAGCGTGGTCGGCCTGGCCGAGTGCGGAGGCAAGGGGCTCAATCTGGCGCGGCTGAGTCGAGCCGGGTTCCCGGTCCCGCCCGGTTTCATCATCACGACCGCCGCGTACCGCCAGATGGCGCAGGCGGCCAGGCTGGATTCCCTGCTGGAACGCCTGACTGGGCTCACCTCAGACGACCCCGAGACGCTGGAGCGGGAGGCAGCCCGGGTCCGGGAAGCACTGGAGTCGACCCCGATCCCGGCGCCGCTACGGGCCGAACTGGAGCAGGCGGCCACGCCGTACGCGACGGTACCGGTCGCGGTCCGTTCGTCGGCCACCGCCGAAGATCTGCCCGGGTTGTCGTTCGCCGGCCAGCAAGACAGCTACCTGAACGTGGTCGGGCCGGCACAGGTGCTGGCGGCCGTGGTGCGCTGCTGGGGATCACTGTGGACGGCACGAGCGGTCGGGTACCGGGCCCGGGCCGGGATCAACCACCGGGAGGTGACCCTCGCGGTCGTGGTACAGCAGCTGGTCACCGCTCAGGCATCAGGGGTGATGTTCACCGCCGACCCGCTCACCGGACGCCGGGACCGGATCGTGCTGGAGGCCACCCGCGGCCTGGGCGAGGCGCTGGTCTCGGGGCAGGTTGAACCTGACCACTACCTGTTGGACCACCAGGGCCGGCTGCTGGAGCGGTCCCTCGGCGCGAAGGCGGTAACGACCGTACCGCTGCCTGGCGGCGGGGTTGAGACCACGCCCGAGCAACGCGCCGGCTGGGCGATCGAGGCAGAGCAGGCCGCTGCCCTGGCCCGGCTCGGAGAGCGGATCCAGGCCGAGTACGGCGAGCCGCAGGATGTCGAGTGGGCGCTCGCCGACGGCGAGCTGTTCGTGGTGCAGTCGCGCCCGATCACCTCCCTGTACCCACTGCCGGAACCAGTCGACAACGCCGACGAGCTGTCGTTGTACGTGTCGTTCGGCTCCTTCCAGGGAATGCTGGAGCCGATCACCCCGATCGGGCAGGAGGCCCTGATCACCTTGTTCCGCGGGATGCCGGAGGCCTTCGGCGGCCGCCGACCGGTCAGCCGAGCCCTGGACGCTCTGCCCCTGATGCGGGTGGCCGGAGAGCGGATCTGGTTACGGATCGACCCGGTGCTACGGCACCCGATCGGGCACCGGCTGCTGTCCCGACTGCAGGCCGCCGCTGACCCGGCCGTGGCCAGCATCGTCGCCCAGCTCGACGAGCCGCGCTGGCAGCCAGGCTCGTTCTGCCTGCCACGCCTACCCCGGGCGGCGCTGACGCCTCTGCGGCTGTTGCCGGAGATGGCCAGGGCCTTGCGGGACCCGGCTGCGGCGCGGCGCCGGTTGGAGCACGCCTGCGACCAGTTGGTGGCCCGTTGCGCCGCCCGCGAGCACCGGTCGGCCGCGTACCCCACCGCGCAGGCCCGGCTGACGGCCCGGCTGGATTCCTGGGAGGAGTCACTGACCGAGGCGGTCAGCGCCCTGGTTCCCCGGTTTCTCCCGATCATGCCGGTCGCTGTCGCCGCCGTCGCCTGGCTACAGCACTTGGGCGGGGTGGACTCATTGGAGACCCTGCGCAGCCTTGACGGCAATGTCACCACCGAGATGGACCTGGCCCTATGGGAGGTCGCTGCCCGAATTCGCGCCGATGCCGCCGCCCGCCGGCTGTTGGCTGAGACCGACACCGAGCAGCTGGTCGCGCAGCTGCGTACCGGCTCGCTGCCTGAGGTCGTCCAGCAGGGGCTGACCCGCTTCCTGGAGCGGTACGGGATGCGGGGAACCGGCGAGATCGACCTCGGCAAACCTCGCTGGTGCGACGACCCGACTCCGGTGATTGATTCGCTGCGCGGGTACGTGACCCTGCCCGACGACGCCGAAACCCCCGACGTCGCCTTCCGTGACGGGCGTACGGCCGCGGCCGCCGCGCTGCGTCGACTCACCAACCAGTTGCCGCGCTGCCAGGCGGCCCAGGCCCGAATCCTGGCCCGGATCATCCGGGGGAATTTCGGGGCCCGGGAGACGCCCAAGTTCACGCTGATCCGGGTGCTGGGGGTGCTGCGGTCCGGTCTGCTCAGCTCTGGCGCTGACCTGGTCGCTGCGGGGCGGTTGGACCGCGCCGACGATGTCTTCTTCCTGCATCTGGGGGACCTGCGTCAGGCCTGGGCGTTGGGCCCGGACGAGTTGCGGGCCCGGGTCGCGACGAACCGGCAGCGGTACCGGGTCGAGCAGCAGCGTCAGCAGGTGCCGCGGGTGATCCTGGGTGACGGGCGGACCTTCTACCAAGGTCTGGGCGGTGACGGGGACCTCACCGGATCCCCGGTCTCGCCGGGCGTGGTGGAGGGACCGGTACGAGTGGTGCTGTCCCCGTCGGGTGCCGGCTTGCAACCAGGCGAGATCATGGTCTGCCCCGGCACGGACCCGTCCTGGACGCCCTTGTTCCTGACTGCCGCCGGCCTGATTACGGAGGTCGGCGGGATGATGACCCACGGCTCGGTGGTCGCCCGCGAGTACGGGCTCCCGGCCGTGGTCGGGGTACACGAGGCGACCCAGCGGCTGCGTACCGGGCAGCGGATCCGCCTCGACGGCAGTACCGGCGCGATCACTCTGCTCGATGATCACCGTTCTCCAGCCTGATCTGCAGGTCCCCCTGGACCGGTTGGGGCCCTGGCTGCAGGCCGCAGGCGCCGCGGTACAGGTGGTGCCTTTGGAGCAGCGGCCGGTCCCCACGCTGCGCAGCTGCGGCGACGCGATCGTGGTACTCGGCGGACGCCAGGACGCCTTGGACTGCCAGCGTTCACCATTCCTGGTGCCGCTGCGGGAATTACTTGTAGCCGCGGTTGAGGCCGGACGGGCGGTGTTGGGGATCTGCCTGGGGCATCAGATCCTGGCCGACGCGTTGGGTGGGCAGGTGATCGTGGCCGATTCTCACGGCGGCGAGGAAGGGGCCTGTGAGCTGGAGTGGCTGCCGGGCGCCGCGGCGGATCCGGTTCTCGCCGGCCTGGTCGACGCCGGATTGACCACAGTCGCCCAGTCCCACCACGACGTGGTCGCGACGCTTCCTCCGGGGGCGGTGGAGTTGGCCCGCTCGGAGCGATATCCGAACCAGGCTTTCCGGATCGGTTCTGCTCTCGGGCTCCAGTTCCACCCGGAGGCGTCCCCCGAGCTGATGGCCCGTTGGTGTGACGCTGACGGCGGCGACGCCGACCAGATGCTGGCCCAGATGCGGGCTGTCGACGCCCAGGTGGCGCCCGCCGGACAGCTGGTGGCGGCAGGTTTTGTCGCCAGTCTGAAACCCAGCCTCCAGGGGCGATGAACGGACGCCCCGCAGCCTTCTGCCCCGAATCGACCAGGTGGTCATGCCGGTTCCAGATCGGCCCCGCGTGGGCGAAGATTGTGTCGGCGGATCAGCCCCGCACATGCGGGGAATACCCCGGGTAGGGCCACCAGCGGCCCTACCGGCGCGGATCAGCCCCGCACATGCGGGGAATACTAGGAGAATCCCGAAAAATCAACCCAAAACCACGGATCAGCCCCGCACATGCGGGGAATACGCTAGCATCTGTGTATCAGTGTAGCACATCGGAGGATCAGCCCCGCACATGCGGGGAATACACCGGCAGGCCTGGTGCCCAATCCGGTGGCGTGGGATCAGCCCCGCACATGCGGGGAATACCGCAGCTCCCGCTGCTGGCCGCCCGGTACACCCGGATCAGCCCCGCACATGCGGGGAATACGGGTTTTCCTTTCGGTGGTTGATCATTCCTGACGGATCAGCCCCGCACATGCGGGGAATACTCATTCAAAATCAACACCACATGCGAGGACAACGGATCAGCCCCGCACATGCGGGGAATACAGCGGGGATGATCCGGGGGCTGGGGCGCTGGTTGGATCAGCCCCGCACATGCGGGGAATACCCACCCATTCCCGGGCGCTTTCCCCGCGCGTTTGGATCAGCCCCGCACATGCGGGGAATACTTGTTATAATTAAGGTGTGAACAGGAATAATTGGGATCAGCCCCGCACATGCGGGGAATACGTGGTCGAGGGAGGTGGTGGGGCGGCCCCACGGGGATCAGCCCCGCACATGCGGGGAATACTGGCGTCGAGGGCCTGCACCATGTCCAGACTCAGGATCAGCCCCGCACATGCGGGGAATACAAGGCCCTGCAGCTGCGGGGTGCATAATGCCGCGGATCAGCCCCGCACATGCGGGGAATACTCGCTCCCGCTCCCGCTCCCGCTCCCGGGATCAGCCCCGCACATGCGGGGAATACTCGGTGCATCCGCAAAAGCGGCGCAGCTGCGCGGGATCAGCCCCGCACATGCGGGGAATACGCAGGCGCATGAGCGCCTGCTCGAGACCTCCGAGGATCAGCCCCGCACATGCGGGGAATACCGGGGAGCCGGCTAGTGAGCGCCAGCCGGGCGCGGATCAGCCCCGCACATGCGGGGAATACTTTTTGCTATACCCCCCCACTGTAAAGTCAAATGGATCAGCCCCGCACATGCGGGGAATACGTGGTGTCAACGTCCACGATCACCAGGGAGCGCGGATCAGCCCCGCACATGCGGGGAATACCTTCAGGTTGACCCCGCGTTAGCGGGGATGCTCGGATCAGCCCCGCACATGCGGGGAATACAGGGTGTGCCGGTGTGGGCCGGGGTGGATGGGGGGATCAGCCCCGCACATGCGGGGAATACCAACAGCGGCAACACCATCTGTGCTATAGTGCAGGATCAGCCCCGCACATGCGGGGAATACCGGTGATGGCGTCGGGTTCGGGCAGAAGGCCTTGGATCAGCCCCGCACATGCGGGGAATACCAGGCGACCGGGCGGCGAGCGGCGGCGGCAGCCGGATCAGCCCCGCACATGCGGGGAATACGGGGTTTCCGGCCGGGCCTGCTCCCGGCTGAGGGATCAGCCCCGCACATGCGGGGAATACCATTCGCCGGCGAGGGCCGGGTTGACAGGGATGGGATCAGCCCCGCACATGCGGGGAATACATGGGGAGGTTGCGCGGGGCCTATCGCATGTGCGGATCAGCCCCGCACATGCGGGGAATACGGGTGTGTACAACCCGCGATGGATCGGTGTGTCGGATCAGCCCCGCACATGCGGGGAATACCGCCCAGCATTACGCCGAAGGATTATGGGTGGGGGATCAGCCCCGCACATGCGGGGAATACCTGCGTTGGCGGGATTCTGGGGTTTGCTATGTGGGATCAGCCCCGCACATGCGGGGAATACCTGCGTTGGCGGGATTCTGGGGTTTGCTATGTGGGATCAGCCCCGCACATGCGGGGAATACGGGAGTTTCCGGCGGGACCGCTTCCCGCCACGGGGATCAGCCCCGCACATGCGGGGAATACAGCTCCCCATCTCCCGATCGGATGGCCCCACCCGGATCAGCCCCGCACATGCGGGGAATACGGGAGTTTCCGGCGGGGCCGATCCCCGCTGCGGGGATCAGCCCCGCACATGCGGGGAATACATGCGATCGAGATGCGCAAGCGGGGGGCTCGGGGGATCAGCCCCGCACATGCGGGGAATACGGGGATCGGGGATGATGCGGCGGGTCATTTTTCGGATCAGCCCCGCACATGCGGGGAATACGCCGCAGAGGGAGCGGGAGCGATGGGGGGGGATCAGCCCCGCACATGCGGGGAATACGCCCAGCCGCAGTCTGTCGGCCGCGGAATGAACGGATCAGCCCCGCACATGCGGGGAATACGACTCGGCCGCACCCTCGTGGCTGGACGAGTGGGGATCAGCCCCGCACATGCGGGGAATACCGGACTAGCGAGCCGCCCATGCTCACTAGCGCCGGATCAGCCCCGCACATGCGGGGAATACCGTGGCGGCAGCGTGCAGCTTCCGCGGCCAGGAGGATCAGCCCCGCACATGCGGGGAATACCCGTTCTAGCGCCAGACGGGCGCTAGCTGCCGCGGATCAGCCCCGCACATGCGGGGAATACTGTTTGCTGGCCTTGTCGGCCCGGCTCAACAGAGGATCAGCCCCGCACATGCGGGGAATACGAATCCTGGTCGATGAGGCCTGCAAGGTCAGGAGGATCAGCCCCGCACATGCGGGGAATACATGGCCCCAGGCTTGTCAAACCTGGGGCCATCTGGGATCAGCCCCGCACATGCGGGGAATACGCGGCGGCGGACGGCGGTGATTTTCCACGCGTAGGATCAGCCCCGCACATGCGGGGAATACCCGCCATGTACGGCGGTACCACGAAAGATGCGGGGATCAGCCCCGCACATGCGGGGAATACCCGATCGAAGGCAATCCGGTCAGATTTTCGGCGGGATCAGCCCCGCACATGCGGGGAATACCCCAAATTCTGAGGCCGCCTGACCAAACAGTTAGGATCAGCCCCGCACATGCGGGGAATACCTGGGTAGGTGGTGCTGGCAGGAGGGGTGGGATGGATCAGCCCCGCACATGCGGGGAATACCCCCGGTCAAGCCGGACTCATTTCGTTGTCCACGGATCAGCCCCGCACATGCGGGGAATACAACGGTATTCGTCGTCTGTCGCTGGCGGTGATCGGATCAGCCCCGCACATGCGGGGAATACATGAACTCTCTCAATTCGCCCTCATCTGCGCAGGGATCAGCCCCGCACATGCGGGGAATACAACGCATTCAACGCTCGTAGCGCATCTGCGATAGGATCAGCCCCGCACATGCGGGGAATACGCGGGCGTGGAGGCCGCGTTTTCCGTGTTTTTCGGATCAGCCCCGCACATGCGGGGAATACTCGCCGCAACCGCGGCAAACGAACTCGGAGAAAGGATCAGCCCCGCACATGCGGGGAATACGAGCTGGTTAACGACCCTCGCGAATCCGGGGGTGGATCAGCCCCGCACATGCGGGGAATACCTGTAGAGGAATATCGCCAGACTTTATGGGATGGGATCAGCCCCGCACATGCGGGGAATACCGGCTCGCCGGTTTCGAAAAACTTGCGGGCCATGGATCAGCCCCGCACATGCGAGGAATACATAAAACGCGGCCGCATCGTCGATTTGTGCCAGGGATCAGCCCCGCACATGCGGGGAATACATTCGACGCCATTACATATCTCCAATCCGGATTGGATCAGCCCCGCACATGCGGGGAATACCGTAATAGTCAAATGTGCGCAGTAACTCTTCGCGGATCAGCCCCGCACATGCGGGGAATACTTTCATCTATCATCCGCAACGGCCTATCTAATTGGATCAGCCCCGCACATGCGGGGAATACTAGCATACTCGCTGATCACGCGCAACTCGGAGAGGATCAGCCCCGCACATGCGGGGAATACAATCGTCTTTCACGGGCAATTGTCGCTCTCGGAGGATCAGCCCCGCACATGCGGGGAATACGGAGAGGCCCTCGACTGCACAGACGAGGGCGAAGGATCAGCCCCGCACATGCGGGGAATACTGAATGTGATGGGGCCGGTACTCATGTGGAGTGGATCAGCCCCGCACATGCGGGGAATACTCACGGGGCGGTCGGCGATGTCAGTGGCAGTTGGGATCAGCCCCGCACATGCGGGGAATACGCTAGGGTGGCTGTACTGCCGGGATTCCGAGGTGGATCAGCCCCGCACATGCGGGGAATACGCCCGGGCCTGAGGGTCCGGTAGAGGGTGATCGGGATCAGCCCCGCACATGCGGGGAATACGCTGGAGCGGACGCCAAAGGCGGCTCCGGCTCGGGATCAGCCCCGCACATGCGGGGAATACGCCAGTCCCCTCGAGGGGGCGAGAGGCCAGAGAGGATCAGCCCCGCACATGCGGGGAATACCGGCGGGCATGCCGATCGGGTACGAAACTCGGCGGATCAGCCCCGCACATGCGGGGAATACAAACTACCCGCTGCGGGGAGGTCCCGCAGCGGCGGATCAGCCCCGCACATGCGGGGAATACATCTGGCGCCGCGGGTGTCCCCTGGCAGCACCGGGATCAGCCCCGCACATGCGGGGAATACAAACTACCCGCTGCGGGACCTCCCCGCAGCGGCGGATCAGCCCCGCACATGCGGGGAATACCACGCGGCGTAGGCCACATCGGCGTAGCTAGAGGGATCAGCCCCGCACATGCGGGGAATACCACGCGGCGTAGGCCACATCGGCGTAGCTAGAGGGATCAGCCCCGCACATGCGGGGAATACACCGACAGCCGACTCGGACGGGTGGAGCAGGCAGGATCAGCCCCGCACATGCGGGGAATACGCGGCAGCGATACGGGCTACTGGGTGTACGCTGGGATCAGCCCCGCACATGCGGGGAATACATCGGGGACCGTGCCGGGTGGGTTCGGCGGTAGGGATCAGCCCCGCACATGCGGGGAATACGCAATTCGATTCCGCTGCTGTGGCGGGCCGGGGGGATCAGCCCCGCACATGCGGGGAATACGAGCTGCTCGATGCCCGATACGATCTCGTAGGGGGATCAGCCCCGCACATGCGGGGAATACCCCGCCGGAAACCTCAGCCCCCCCCCCGGAGGATCAGCCCCGCACATGCGGGGAATACGAGCTCCCGATCCCCGATCGGGTGGCTCCATCCGGATCAGCCCCGCACATGCGGGGAATACGGTGTCGACACCAGGCCTGCCGGAGCCATCTACGGATCAGCCCCGCACATGCGGGGAATACACTAGCTGACTAGGGATGATACACCCTGGACGGGCCATCCTGCATCATCTTCGTCGTCGGTACCGGCTGGCTTTGCTCCAGCCGGTCGGGCGGGTAGGGAGCGCCCCTGAGGTCTGATGGGGGCGGCGGATAAGGTGGATGCCATCGAAGTCCACGGGTTCCCAGTCATGGCCTGCGACGCGGAAGTCGAGCTTTTGCTCGCCTCGTACCCTGTAAACCATCAGAGCACGCCCGCCCTTCAGATACTCATTCACCCGGAGCCACATCAATTCTCGTACCCGGGCGGTCGGCGTACCCACGAAAACCCCGGGGGAGATCTCCAGCAACCATCGTGTGAGATGGCCGCGAAGGCCGGCTGGGCATGCCGTGAGCACAAGAACTACCATGGCACATCGTCGTCACTGAAATTGTGACCGGCAGCTGCGCGGTCACCGCGAGGGCCCCAGAGTTCGAGAACCACGGATTCATAGTCGCTGTCTGTCTCTCCTTCGCTGCCAAGAAGCCGATGGATATCGCGGGTACATCTCTCAAGCAGGCCCGCCTCGTACATCGCATCTCGCATGGCCCGACGGGTCACTGCCGGCGCATCCTCTACCCCGGAGGCTACCGTCCGAAAAGCAACCGGAACCGCGATCTCCACCTTGTACAGATCTGCGATGTCGTAGACGAATGATCGATCGTGACCAGTGTGGATAAACCCAAGCCCTGGCGAGCAGCCCAGCGCGACCACGACCGAATGCACTAGACCATACAGGCATGCGGTCGCGGCTGAGAGTGCCTGGTTGATCAGGTCCCCGGCCTCAAAGTCACCCACAACGAACGACCGTGATGACCAGGTGACCTTATATTCTTTAGCCATCTCCCGGTAGGCCCGTCGTACACGGGCACCCTCACGGCCGCGGAGCTGCTGCATGGTGAAGGTTGAGACATCCTCGGCAAACCGCATCTCGTACATCTGCCTCGCGACCCGCAACCGAGACCGCTCATTGGTGACGAGTTCGGCCTGAGCCATCAGCAGGCGCGAACTGCGGGCCAGCGGCCGGGCGTGCCCGTAGTAGCGCACGCCCTGCTCGCCGACCCACAGTACGGTGCAGCCGGAGTCTCCCAGCAGCATCATCGCCTGGTGCGAAATTGTCGTTCCGGGACCGAGAAGCAGTGCCCCGGTCATGGCGGCTGGAACATGGACCACTCCGCGCTCATCGGCCACGGTGATGGCGTTGTCCTGCCGGTGGATGACGGCACGTTCCAGGTACAGAAACGACATCCGGTCATTCGCCCGAGCCAGCTCTCCAATGCTGGCCGGACGCATCCCAGGTATGGGCCTCATCGGAGCCTGGCGAGGGTGAGCAACCCGCAACCGTAGCCGCGGGCCCGACCAATCCCGGATGTCAGGGTCTTCCGGAGAGCGTCGGCGTCGGCCACCTCGAGCAGCCCCTCAAGCTGCGCCATCGCCACCCGGACCCGCAACCGATCAGGCCCCTTGATGAAATCAAGCCACTGCTTCCCGGTCACGGCGACAACCCGCTCCCCCTCCAGCTCGGAAATGGCAAAGCCGGCCTTGGCACTCCGCTCGATCAACCACTCTTCGATCGAGCTGGTCGCCAGCAGCGCCACCCGTTTGCCGCGCTTGTTCCGGTCACAGTCGACAGATTTCAGGCTACGAACGGGGTTGATGGTCACCCGGAACCGCCACCGCGAACCTGGGGCCAGATTATCCAGGAACCGGTCGTACGACGTGGTACGAGCCTTCGTCTCAGGGCCGCACTGGGCTGTCAGCTGGTCCAGGTCGGGTGCTGCCGGACTCACCACGAACAACGTCTCCGGTTTGTGGTCCAAACGCCACAAGACCCGGCCCGGGTTGTTGCCCGTGTCGCCACAGCTGCGCATCACCGCCGCATGCAACCGCTGCGGATTGCTCAGCAGAGCCCGGGTACGCCGGTCGTCTGGGTCGAAGGCAATCGACGAGAACCACATCACTGGGCCTCCTCCACGGTTGCGAACAGGTCATCGGTGAGGCCGTCCCCGGGCGCGAGACGGTCCACGGCCACCTCGCGCGATGCCGGATCCGGATTGGGAACCTGCAATCGCTCGAGGTCACGCCATCCGTACTGCCGTCGCGCCACGTCGAAGCTGATCGGTACGTCGCGTACGGTCTCGACCGGGCCGATGGTCTGCGGGTCGGCGTCCACCACGACGGTCAAGTGCTGGGGTGGGTCCTTGCGGCGCGAACGTCGGTACCAGTGGGCGGCCTGCCAGGGCACCTCCCTCAGTGCCTGCTCCAGGGACCTGTCGACCATGCCCAGGATCAGTTGTCCTGTGACCGGGCAGGAACGCCGCCCCAAGTAGAGTGGATAGGCCGGCTCCAGCAGCGCCTCCCGCAAGGTACGCAGGAAATCACTGTCACCCTCCACACCGGCCACGAAGACCGCGTCCTCCAGGTAGTACCGATACGACAAGGGCATAGAGACCTTCTTGGCCCAGTCGATGGCCGTCTGGAAGTCTGTGACCAGCCGGCCCGGCTGGTCGACACGCACCCCGAACCGAAGCCCAACCAGGTCCTCCAACGGGTCTGTCCGGCGCCGGCCCTGCGCCGCCGCCAACAGTCCCAGGACCCCGCTCTTTGTCGGTGTCGTGGCCGTGTCACGCCGGGTGAACCGGCTGCCGTCGCCCCAAGCCTGGAGCGGTCCGGCCAGCCGGAGCAGCAGCGTGCTCATCGTTCGTCTCGCTCCCGCAGCCGCTGCCCGAGCTTGGTCACCAGGGTGTCGAATGACACCTTGTCGCCGAGAACATCCAGTTTGGCCGTCGCCTCGCCCACCCGGGTCACCCAGGATTGCAGCGGGCGGCCAGCGAAGCTGTCGTCGACCTCCTGGGCGTAGCGGCTCAACTTTTCAGCTGATCCCTGGACGTACCCCTGCGCACCGCTGATGACCGGCTCTTCGAAGGCACCGGACAGGTTAATCGGGCGACGGCGTACCTGCACCACTACCGCATTGGGGAGGGTCCCGTTGCCGAACGAGTTCCGCTTGCCGGAGGGCATGCTCTCGACGAAGGAACGGACAAATGCCTCGGTGGCGCGAACCATGGCCTCTCGATCGCCCAAGTTGGTTTCGAGTCGGGCCAGATCGACCGTCGCGTACCGGTAGAGCGTGGAAGAGGTGAACTCGATCGTGCCCATCATCCCGGCGCCGGTCTCGTCCTCGTCGTTGTCGTCATCCACCGCGGTGTAGAAGTCGAATTCGGTGCTGATCTGGTGGGTGCTGAGAGCGTGTGCCACCTGGACCGCGGCCTCGACATTGAGATCGGCGCTGTCGGCCACCATGCGGCCGAAGAGGGCGATGTCGATGCTGTGCGAGGAATCAGCCGCCTTCTTGGCCTCGGCTGCCTTGAGGTTGGGGCCATGCTCGACGGCCAGGTCGGCCAGCTTGTTAAGCTGCAGGTTGCTAAGGAAGACGAGGTACTCGGACCGGACCCCAGGGTCTTCGTCCTCTGCCTTGCGGGAACGCTTGGTGGCCGTCTTCAGACCCAGTAGCTTCAGGGTGGATTCGGCGAGCTTGGTGGCCTCGTCATCCGATCGGCCGCGCTCGGCGATCCGCTCGGCCAGCAGCGTGAACACTTGCCTGGTCCGGATACCCAGTTGGCTCGGGTCGAGGTAGGTCTCGAAGTCCTTACGGGTGGCGCGCTTCCAGCACTGGCTGCTGACTCGCGAACGGAGGACCCCTCCGTAGGTGCAGGTCTTGGGAGAATTCGCATCATCGCGGTTGAGGCAGCTGGGCGGGACGGTCTGCAGAACATGCACGTCGACGAACAGGGACATAGTTTCCTCCTACTGGTCTTGGTTGGTAGTCGAGCGGATCTGGTACAGCTGACGGCCCCAGCACAGCCGCACCTGGGTAATGCGGTCGGGGAACTGCAGCTGATAGAGGTCATCGGCGAGATGACCGAAGTCGATGCTGATGCCACGCTCGGCGTGCATCAGGCGGATTAGGCCGAACAGGTGCCGCATCCGCTGGCTGTGATTCGGAGCCAGCGCCACGGCATGGAGACGTTTCACCACCGACGCGTCCATCGACGTGCCGTCTCCCCGTCGCCAGGCGAGATCACGTACGGCGCACCCGAGCCCTTCCTTCTCCTGGTGAGTGCGCTCGTCGCGGCCCTGCTGCAGGTGGGCGAACAGCACGGTCGCGCCATGCACCGCGAGCTCAGCCCGGGTCGCGGGCGCGGTCCCTTTTCCAGCGAGCCGTTCTGGCAGATCAGCCAAGGTGAGTCCCCACACGTCCGGATCGGCGCCCACCTGATCAAGCGGAGCCGACCGTAGGGCTGCCAGTTGGCCGAGGATCATCCGATCCGGGACCTTGCCGGAACGATCGCCCCGATATCGTCGCTGTAGGTCACTGACACGCTGACTGACGGTGTCGCGGATCAACTCCCGTGGGGAGCGATCTGTAGTGGTTGTCGTCATTGGCTCTCCTTCGTGGTGTGGGATGTGGTCAGTGGCACTGCCTGCTTCAGAGCTTTGTAGAACCAGCGCCAGGCGATCGGGACGTTGATCTGCTTCCCGTCGACTTCACGCCCGGTGAGGGCTGCCGGCCCGGCCTGATCAGTCAGGGTCTTGCCGTAGGCCAAAGCCAGATTCCTCAGCTCGTTCTGCCAGTCGGTTGCCAGTTTGGTTCGGTCCGCTCTCGGGTTAAATCTGAGCAGCCACTCGCGGAAGGGCCGGTCGAAGCGCGCATACGCAGCCTCTCGAGCCTGCTCCCCAGCGGCGCTGATGGCATCCGGGTCAGCGCCGGCAGCCCAGGCTAGGTTCCGCCCCAAACCTCCGATGGCGCGTGCCACCTCTTCCGCGGTACTGGCTCCGCGCACCGCCAGCTGGGCAAAGTCGGGATTAGTGAAAGCAACGACCTCAGCGGTCACCGTGTCGTTGATACTGCCCACCACGGTTGCGTCTTGCGACCCGTACGCGAGCCCGTTAACCCGCAGCCGAAGCTGCTGCTGCGGCAAGAGGGTTTCAGCCTCGACGTGCCCGGCCAGCCACTCCAGCAGCGCGCTCGCCCGCTGCTCAGCGCCTCGGCCGGAGTCCGGCTGAACGGCGAGCAGACCCTCCAAGCCACGCCAGACGCTGCGTCCCGGGGTGAGGATCGCGGGCATGAACACTGTGGTGCGCAACTTCGTGCTCTGCGGCTTGCTGTAGCGCCAGATCGTGAACGGTTCCGCGAACTGGTTCTTCGAATCCAGCGGATCGCCGTTGCAGACCAAGGCGTCGGTCACCATGCCGTCCCGGACGAAGAGTCGGATCCGCCGCGATGGCCAGGTGAGGATGTCAGCCGCACCCCGGGGGGTGTGCCCGGGCAGCCGGGCTGCGGTGAGAGGCTCGCGTTCCCACAGCGGCGCGTCGTCGGGGCCGGTCGCGGTCAGCACCAAGTTGAGCAGCAGGGTCTCCAGCAGCGAATCACCCTCGGCCGTCAGGACCGCACAGCTGCCGGCCCAGCCCCGGCCGATCGGGAATCCCTTACCTGCCTTGACGTTGTCGTCGCCGATCGCGCCGGATTTGATGCCGCTGCAGTCGAAGGCCATGCAGTGCACCAGCCAGCGCGCGGCCTCGGCCAACGTCAATGAGGTTGCCATGGTACGGACGGTGAAGAACTGGTGCCCGTCGGGAACCTCGGCGATCAGTTTGTTCAGACCGGAGGTCTTTCCGGAGGCAGTGGCGAGGTCAGGGACCTGGTAGAACGGCTGAACCGGGTCCAGCAGATCGAACCGGTGCTGCCATTGCTCGAGGTAGGGCAGGGTCTCCTCGGGCAGGGTCTTCGTCTGCCACCATCCGGCCCACGTGTCTTCGGCCTGTGCTTTTCTCAGATGGGGCGCGGCACGCAACATGATCGCGATCAACAATCGCAGGATCGCCACGTCTTGGGTCGGTAGTTCACCCGCGATGGCCCGGATCTCGGCGGCATCGGTGAACGCGGCCCGGATCGAGACCAGGCCGGTCTCACCCGACCGTCGTCGAACCTGGATCCACGGTTCGTCGAGCAGGTTGAAGGTCATCAGCTCTCCTCTCTCACGGCCTCCACCATGAGGCCCATCTCGGTGTCATAGGTCACGGCAAAACCCGCCACCTCGGCGGTGCCATCGGGGCTCAGCGCTAGCAGTAGTTCACCGCTGACCCAGGGGGAATTGGCCCATCCGGTGTAGTCATGCGCCGATTCCAAGGCGCGGATCACATCCTCGGTGGCCATCTGGCGCGGCAACGCGATCGTGCACCGGGCCAGGTCGCGGCCCACCTGGTCTCGGGGTCCGATCACCCAGGGCACCGGCGTCCGCGAGGCCGGACCAATGCCGTCGGGCAGGGTGAGGCCGTCCTCGTCCAGGTAGGCGACCAAGATCTCGAGGGAATCTTCCCCGTCGCGTACCGACTGCCGTCTTACCGAGGCCTCGTCGGTGACATCGATTAGCCCGACCAGGCAGGTCAGATCGTCGGGGCCGTCGAGCAGGAAGTCACCGGCTTTCTTTCGTAGGCGGGCCTTCTCCTGTTCGGCCTGCTGGGAAGCGGCCTGCCAGGCGTCCTCCCATCCGGCCGGGGCCGGTAGGTCCGGTCGGTATGCCTCAGCTACCAGGTTGGCGATCTGGTCGGGCAGCTGGAGCTGGTCCGGGAGGACGGCTGCGGCGCGCAGCAGCCGGGCCGCCCCGTACACCGTACGGCTGCCGCGGTCGATCACGGGTGGTGAAGACCACTGCGCCCCGGTCAGATAGCACCGCGGCCGGCGCAGCGGTGTCGGCCGCTGCGAGTCCCATGCGGCGTGACGGTGCAGTCGACCGATCCGCTGCAGCACCAGGTCCAGCGGGGCCAGATCGGTGACCATCAGGTCGAGATCGATGTCGAGGGACTGTTCCAGCACCTGGGTACCGACAATGATGCGTCGCGCCGGGCGTTGTTGGTCTGGACCGGGTTTGCCGAGCTCGGCCACCAGCTCCCGTTCCCGGATAGCCCGGTGTGGCGCCAGGAACCGGCTGTGGTGCAGTACCACATCCGAGCCGAACCTGGCGCGCAGCACGGCGTACGTCTCCTGGGCGCGGCGTACCGTGTTCCGGATCACCGCCGCGCAACCGCCCTCGCGCAGCTGATCCTCCAGCAGGGCGCCAAGGGTGTCGAGATCGTCGCCGGTACGGACCAGTTCGACCTGGAGCGATCGTCCGCTGGGCTCCACCGGGATCGTGGAGATCGGGTCTGCGACCTGGGTCAGGCGAGGGTATGCGGTGGTGGAGGCAAGGGCGGCCGGGACGCCGCGGCCCCGGGCGTACGCCTCGACCAGTTCGTGGCGCTGCTCGTCAGGCAGCGTCGCCGACATCAAGATGACCGGGGCACGGAAGGCCCCGAGCCACTCCAGCAACCGCGCTGCGTAGGTACGCATCACGTCATCGGCCGCGTGCACCTCGTCGAGGATCACTACTTTGGCCGCCAGCGCGAACAGCCGAAGCTCGACATGCTTTGCCTTGAGCGCCCCCAGCAACGCCTGGTCGACGGTGCCGACCGTGTGGTTCGCGAGCAGCCCCCGGTGCCGTCCCGCGAACCAGGAGGCGACGTACACCCCGGACAGCTCCAGTTGTTCACCGCGGCTCTCAGCACACCAGGAGGTCTTCCGTAGGTTCTGAAAGTCCTCGTTGAGGAAGGCTTTGGAGTGCATCAGGTTGATGCTGGTGGGATCTTGGGTGACTGACCGCAGCCAGTCCTGGGTCCGGCTGAACATGGGGTTGCTGGTGGCCATGGTGGGCAGCCCGATGAACGTGCCATTGAGGCCGAAACGCCGGCAGAGGATCTCGGCCGCGAGATAGGCCGCCTCGGTCTTCCCGCTACCCATGGCGTCCTCCACCACCAGCAGGCCCGGCTGCGTCATCTCGAGGGCCGCCCGGCAGACGGCCAGCTGCATGGGCCGAGGCGTCATCGTCGGGAACCGGATAGCGAACAACTCCTCGGCACACAGACCAAGTTCGTCGTCCAGCCACTGGCGTCCCAGCCGCAACTCCTGTACGGCGTCCGTCGCCCGTTCTGGGCTGCTGCGGCGGTCGATGTACGGCATCAGGTCGGCGTTGCTGGCGATCCAGTCCGCCATCACTACCAGCCCGGTGAGCAGCACCTCGATCGCCGGGGTAAGGCGGTTAAGCATGACCGGGAGTAGGTCGACGACCCCGGTACGGGCGGCGAAGCTATCCAGGATCTCCCGTTGTACGGCCCCCCATTCCGGTCCACCTAAGGAGTCTTGAGACAGACTGACGAGCTGACGGTTGGTCGGGGGGCGACCGTGGTGGCTGCCCACCACACTGGCCAGCCGAGTAGCCATCCGCTTCTGGCAACCGGACTGCTGCAACCAGTCGGTGACGATCCGGTGACCGGTGATCCAGTGCCGTACCCGCAGGTGATTCTCCATCGTGTACGGAACAGGCAGGCCCGCGTGTCTGATCTGGGAGCACAGGTCATCCATCCCGACGTCCTGAGCCAAGATCGCGAATGCCGGGGTGGCCTTGCCGATGTCATGGATCGCGCACAGGAAGGCCACGAGCCGGCGGGCCTGGTCGAAGCTGATCCTCAGGGGCTCCGCGATCGCGCGCTTCACGCTGCCCGGCGCCCACGAATCCCACAGCACCTCCGCGGTGGCCTGGGCGTCCTCCAGGTGTCGCACCAGGCTCATCGACCGGTGCTCGTCAGGGTAGGTTTTCCCCCAGAGCACCGCTGCTCTCTGCGACCAGGTCATGCTTCCCCCTCACCAGCATGTCCGGCGACGACGTCGTCGTTCGCGACGACTCTAGCGTCAACATCTGACATCCTGTGAACTCGGCCCCGTATCCTTCGGTGGCCGGGGCCCGAGAGCCCCGACCACCCCAGACCTCAACACGGGAGGTCTGACAGTTCTCCAGCGATGCTGGCTAGGCCAGCTACCTCCACCCGTCGCCCCACTCTTGCGCTGCCTGTTTCTCGTCCCGCAGCCGACGAAGCTCCTCCTGCGGTCCTCTGGCCCTCGTCGTGTTGAGCCGCTTCTCAACGTCAGTGATGCTCAAATGGCGAACGTCGGCGGTGAGACGAACGGCCTGAGCGTGCGTGAGTTTCTTCCCGCGGTAGTCCTGGTAGACCACCTGCACGACGTCTGGGCTTGAAGTAGTCATAAGACCACCTTTCTGCTTGAAAAGCCTCGACCTTCGAAGCGACTAGCCAGATCCTAGCACAGCAGGAGACCAACCTCACAGATTCCAGATCCTGCTCATCGTGTACCCGCCGGATCAAGCCCCGCGTAGGCGGGGAGACTGCGCGAGAGCAACCTCACAGCGGATCAGCCCCGCGTGGGCGGGGAACAGCTCAGCGTACCGGGCCTCTGACCTGGACGTCTGGAACCGTCGGCTATGTCGCCTGGTCCGTACGGCGCTCCACGACGGCGCCGTTGCCCAGCGGGAGGTCGAAGTCACAGTCGCGGTGGGTACGGCCGTCCAGCAGCGCCAGCAACACCCGCAGGCTGAGCTCGTGACCGACCAGGACCACCGTGTCATACCCGCTGAGTGAGGCCAGCAGGCTCCGCAGCCGTACGGCGACGTCGGCCAGGGACTCACCCCCACCCCACCGGACATCGGCGATGTCAACCCCCACGGGGGTCTGTTCGACGACCAGTTCAGACTCACTCAATCCTTCCAGGCGACCCATGCTCTGCTCACGCAGCCGCGGCTCGGCGGTGACCGGGCTGCCGATCCGGGCGGCGACGATCTCGGCGGTCTGCCAGGCCCGCAGCTGGTCCGAGCTGAGCACCACGGTACCCGCCGCGACGAGCCGGGCGACCTCGTCCGCGGCGTGTCGGGCCTGTTCCCGGCCCAGGTCCGTAAGCGGGACCGCCATCGTCTGACCCTGCACCCGGCGCTCCAGGTTCCAGGTCGACTGGCCGTGGCGGACCAGGACGAGTCGGGTCATGCCGATACACCCTAGCGGCGGCCAGTAAGTTGTCGACCATGCCGCACAGCGCATCCTCACCGACGCCCGCCTCGCCAGCTCGTCAAGCAGGATCGGCGCTGCTGGCGCGTGGTGTCGGGCTCGCCCTGGGAGTCGCCGCCGACCAGGTCCTGGGCGATCCTCACCGGCATCACCCGGTGGCCTGGTACGGGTCGGCCGCCAGCCGCCTGGAGGAGCGCCTGTGGGCTGATTCCCGGGCCCGCGGCGTGGCCTACGCGGCGGCCTGTTTGGCCCCCCTGGCCTTGGCCGGGGCGGTGGTGGAATCCGCTAGCCGACGCCGCCTGGTATTGCGGACGTTGACCACCGCGGTCACCACCTGGGCGGTGCTGGGGGCGAGGTCGCTGGCCGACGAGGGGCTGCTGATGGCCGACCGGCTGGAATCGGATGATCTCGGCCTGGCCCGCGATCAGCTCGGGCACCTGTGCGGGCGTGACCCGAGCGGGCTGGACCAGCCGGAATTGGCCCGCGCCACCGTCGAATCGCTGGCCGAGAACACCGCTGACGCCGCCGTCGCCTCGCTGCTGTGGGGGGCGCTGGCCGGGGTACCGGGGCTGCTGGTGCACCGCGGCGCCAATACCCTCGATGCCATGGTCGGGCACCGTACCGCCCGTCATGCCCATTTCGGTACGGCCGCGGCCCGCCTCGACGACCTGCTCGACCTGCTACCGGCCCGGATGACCGGCCTGCTCGCCGTCGCCGCCGCGCCCCTGGTCGGCGCCGACCCGGGCCGGGCCTGGCGGATCCTACGCCGCGACCACGCCCGGCACCCCAGCCCCAACGGCGGCTGGTGCGAATCAGCCTGGGCTGGTGCGCTCGGCATCCAGTTGGGCGGACGTAATGTCTACCCCGGCGGCCGGGTCGAGCACCGGCCGCTGCTTGGCGACGGCCCCCGCCCTGACGCGGCCGCGGTCCGTACCGCAGCGTCCCTGGTGACCGCGGTTACCGTCGCTGCCACCGCGGCGGCAGCGATCGGCCTGGCCGGTGTCGGGCATCTGCTCGCCCGCGACGCGTCGCTGACTGCGCGCCTCAGACGTATCGTGGGCCGTCGGAGCCGGGCCGGGAAGGAGCATCGATGACCGGGCTGCTGATCGCGGGAACGTCGTCCGATGCGGGCAAGTCATTACTGGTCACCGCGCTGTGCCGGGTCGCTCGGCGGCGTGGGATCCGCGTCGCCCCGTACAAGGCGCAGAACATGTCAAACAATTCGATGGTTTGCCCCGATGGCGCCGAGATCGGCCGCGCCCAGTACCTGCAGGCGCTCGCCGCGCAGGTCATCCCCACCTCGGCGATGAACCCGGTGCTGCTCAAGCCCGGCACCGACCGGCGCTCCTTCATTGTGCTGCGCGGCCAACCGGCCGGGACCCTGGAAGCCGGTCAGTACGCCACCGGACGGCGCCAGCTCGCCGAGGCCGCCTGGTCCGCGTACGACGAGCTCGCCGCTACCGTCGACTTGGTGATCTGCGAAGGGGCCGGCTCCCCGGCTGAGATCAATCTGCGGACCGGCGATTACACCAATATGGGCCTGGCTGCGGCCAAGGATCTGCCTGTGATCTTGGTCGGGGACATCGACCGGGGCGGTGTCCTGGCCAGCCTGTACGGGACCTGGGCGCTGCTTGACGACGCCGACCGCTCGCACCTGGCTGGGTATCTGATCAACAAGTTCCGCGGTGACGCGTCGATCCTGGAACCAGGGCTGGCGCAGATCAGCCGCCGGACCCGGATGCCGTGTTTCGGGGTGCTGCCCTGGCTGGACGGGGTCTGGCTGGACGGGGAGGACACCCTGGAGGTCGGACGCTGGCGCCACCAGGACGAACCGCCAGCCCCAGGATCGTTACGGGTGGCGGTGGTCCGTTTCCCGCGGATCTCCAACGCTACCGACGTCGATGCGCTGGCCCAGGAGCCCGGCGTCGACGTCCAGGTGACGACCGACCCGATGCTCTGCCGGCAGGCGGACATCCTGGTGCTGCCGGGATCCCGGTCCACGGTGGCTGACCTGGACTGGCTGCGGGAGCGGGGGATCGCCCAGGCGGTGACCGAGCGGGCCGCCGCCGGCCGTACCGTGCTGGGGATCTGCGGCGGATACCAGATGCTCGCCCACACCATCCGCGACCCGCACCGGGCCGAATCCACCCGCGCCGAGGTCGCAGGCCTGGGGCTGCTCCCGGTCGAGGTTGACTTCGACGCCGAAAAGACCCTGGCCCTGCCGGAGGGCCGGTGGCGAGGCCTGCCCGCCGGCGGGTATGAGATCCACCACGGCATCTGCCGCAGGATCCCGGGCGCCGACCCGGGGGAGGACTTTCTCGACGGCTGTCGATCCGGGTCCGTCTGGGGCACCATGTGGCACGGCGCCTTCGAGAATGACGCCTTCCGCCGCGCCTGGCTGGCGCAGGCAGCTGCCGCGGCCGGGCTCACCTGGCAGCCCGACGATCACGCCCCCGGCTACCAGCAGCGCCGCGAGACCATGATCAACTCGCTAGCTGACGCGGCCGAGCAGCATCTCGACATCGACCAGCTGTTCGCGCTGGCCCGCTGACAGGCTCTGGCCCGGCGTACGTCCGGTCAGAAGTCATCGTCCACCCCGGGCCCGGCGCACGTCTTGACCCGTCCCGTGCCGACTAGGTGGGTATTGAGCCCCTTTCACGATCCGATGTACTGATCACATCAACGTGTGCCGGCGAGCGTTCGCGCTCACCGGTCGATGTCGTCGTAGTCGATCAGTTCGTCGTCGGGGTAGTCGATGGGCGCGGCGCCGAGCCGGTCCGCGTCTTCGACGCCTTTCGAGCTGCCCTTGACCACGGCCACCGCGATCGCGGTGGTCATCGGAACCGACAGCACCAGCCCGATCGAGGAGACCAGGGTACGGACCACTTCGGCTGCGAACTGCTCGGTAAGCAGGGTGGTGAAGACCGGCCGCTGGTAGATGCTGAGCAGCAGCAGCACCCCCATGACCGCGCCGGCAGAGGCGAAGGCGGTGGTGTAGACGCTGGACGCGATGTGGTCGCGGCCGATCCGCATCGCCTTGGTGAACACTGCCCGGGCTGATTCGTTGCGGTGGTCGAGCTCCCAGACCGCCGAGGCCTGGGTGATCGTGACGTCGTTCAGTACGCCTAGCCCGGCGATGATCACCCCGCAGATCACCACCGAGGTGAGTTTAAGACTCGGCGCGGAGGCAGCCAGCACAAAGTCGTCTTCGCTGGCGACACCGCTCAGATGCGCCCAGGAGGTCGCCGCCCAGCCCAGGCCTGCGGACAGGAACAAGCCGAACAGGGTTCCGACGAGGGCGGTGGTGGTACGGGCGGAGATGCCGTGGGCCGCGTACAGCACGATGAACATGATCGCGCTGGAGCCCACCAATCCCACCAGGACCGGGTCTTTGCCTTGGATCAGGGCCGGGAACATGAAGGCCACCATCACCCAGCCGGCGAACAGCAGCCCGAGCAGCGCGATCGCGCCGCGCAGCCGGGCCACGGCGATCACCGCGGCGGCGAAGGCCAAGGTCAAGACCACCATCGGCACGGTGCGTTGGAAGTCGGCGAACTGGTACGCGGCCGGGCCGTCGTTGACCGGGGTCCGGTACAGGGTGATCCCGTCGCCGGGTTTGACCCCGGAGGCGTAGACGGCGGCTGTCAGTGCCACCTCCACCTCCTGGCCAGCTTCGGGGCCCTCGTCGAGTTTGGCCTTCACCCGGGCGCAGCGGGACTGGTCACCGGTCGCCGAACCGGCCACCCCGTCGCAGCTCATCTCGTTGACCTGGGTCACGGTGGCCTTGGGCACGCTCATGCCGGGGATGGCGCGGACGGTGCTGTCTTGCCGGATGCTGGCGGAGACATCCCCAGGCCACAGCCACACCAGGGCGGCGATCGTCCAGATCGCGATCGGTACCAGGATCAGCACCAAGATCCGCAGCGCTCGTTGGGAGCGCAGGCTGTCGGTCAGCTGGGTCGCCTGGTCCGAGATATGTAGGTGCATGGCCTACCCTTTGCTGTGTGACGTCAGGACCGGCCCAATCTACCCAGCGCGGGTGGGGCCAGTGGCCGTATCAGAGCTGTGATCGCGTCATCGGCATCGGCCGACTGTCGTTTTCTGCGTTCTGACCCGTGGACTCGCGACAGTGGCAGCGGTCGCTGAGCCGGGCCTTGCCGGGCCGGGCCCGGCTGCTTGATGTGGCCTTGGGCCCGCACTGGCGGGGTACCGGTGATCCGTGTTTGCGGCGGCTGGCCGGGGTTTGGTGGCGGGCCACCCGCACCCCGTACGGGCCGGGGCTGCAGCGCTGTACGACGGCCGGTGACGATCTGATCGTGGAGTGCTGGGGTCCGGGTCGGGAGTGGTTGGCCGAGCAGGCGCCGCGGCTGTTTGGCGCCGATGACCAGCTGGACGGTTTCGATCCGGCCCGCCATCCGATCGTGGCCCAGGCGCATCGGCGGTTCGCCTGGCTGCGGCTGGGGCGGACCAGCCAGCTGCTGGAGGCTCTCGCGCCGGCGGCGCTGGAGCAGGTGGTGACTAACCGGGAGGCTTTCCGGGCGCACCGGCTGGTGGCGCTGCGATTCGCCGACCCGGTCCCGCTGCCGGACGGGCACCCGGCGGCGGGGATCCGGCTGCCGTTGTCGGCCGAGCAGTGGCTGGCGGTACCGAGCTGGGAGCTGTTGCGGGCCGGGGTCGAGCAGCGCCGGGCCCAGGTGGTACGGTCCGCGGCGCAAGCCAGCCGGTCGTTGCAGCGGCTGGCGGCGCCGGGTTTCGCCGGTGACCCGGACCAGGCGTTGCGTTCCCTGCCGGGGATCGGCCCGTGGACCTCGGCGCAGGTCCGACAACGAGCGCTGGGCGATAGCGACGCCTGGAGTGTCGGGGACTACCACGTCGGTGGCCAGATCACGTACGCGCTGACGGGTGAGGTGCTCGATGATGATGCCGCCGAGCAGCTGCTGGAGCCGTTCGCGGGTCACCGCTACCGGGTGGAGCGGCTGCTTGGGCTGGCCGGGCGCCGTCCGCCGCGGCACGGTCCGCGTCGTACGTTGCCGACCCACCTGCCCACCTGAGGCTAGATTCGCCCGAGAGTCATGACCGATGCGACTGTCGGAGGCTGGGTGGTGTACGCCAGGGCAAAGGAATCGGCGCGAGCAGCATCAATCCGGCCGAGACCATCACCATCACGGCCGCAAGGATGACCACCCAGGTCGTAGCCCCGCGGACATCATCCAGGATCTCGAGCATCAGGAGGCCATCGGTGAAGCACTTGATGAAGCCCAGAATCGAGAGGAACTCAAGAATGAAGACCCAGACCCTACGTCGACGCGTCATCCGAGCCCATCCCCACCTCATTCGCGCCGCAGAGCAGACCACCGCCGTACAGCCTCCGGTGAAGAGCAGCACCGGCGAGATCTGATTGGCCTTACCGATCACGAGCTGGAGAACCAGCCCCATCACGATGCAAACCCCACCCGCTATCAGCCCCAGCGTCGACAGGAGGGCCTGGCGGGCCATCCGGTGAGCCTCCAGAGGCGACACGTCATCGCTCGGTCGAGCATCTGATATCCCGCGATCAGGCCGTTTCGCCCAAGGCCATAGCGCGGCCAGCGTCAATCCGGCAGATAAGACAGTGACCGCCACAGCAAGAGCGATCACCCAGGCAGCGATCTGGTCGCGATAGAACACCACGAGCAGAGCGCTGTTACCGACTCCAAGGCCAGCGCCCAGCAGCCCGAACACCTTGGTGAGCTGGATCCAGAGCACGCGCCCAGGGGTCACGCCGACCCAGTCCCACATCACCCGCGCGGCGAGGCAGATCGCTGTCATCCAGACCCCATGCATCATCAGCTCCGCCACAGCAGCTCCAGCAGCCTCACCGATCGTGATCTGGAGCACCAGCCCGGTTAGGATGCAGGCCCCACCTGCGATCAGCCCCAGCGTCGACAGGAGGGCCTGACGGGCCACCATGGGTGGTACGTCACTCATCGCTCGGTCGACCAGCTGGTGTCATCGCCATCCGCCAGGCTGCCGTCGTCATACCTGGCGACTCCAGGCTCCGGCCAGGCCTTGGCCACGGCATCACTCTTATCACCGATGGTCTCCATGGTCGTGACATGGTAGGCAATCAGAGAGGCCAGCAGCGCGAGGACGGCGGACACCTTGACGTATGCCAGCACCATGACCCCTCCAGCCGCCGACGGTCCGACTGGGCCATCGGCAGCGGTGGACGCCGCTGCTGCAGAACAGGCGGCTACCGCAGCGGAGATGATCGCACCGATAGCGACGTAGCAGCCCACCGATCCTGCGGCCAACCCATACAGCTGGGTTTTCAGGGTCTTGGCCAGCTCAGCCAGCTCTGTCGTCTTGGCGGCATGCCGGGCTCCGTGCAGGGCGAAGGCCTGCTGTCCCTCACCCTGCCAGGTCACGGCCAAGGCCTTCATTGACTCATCGAGTCTGCCAGCGATGCTGTGAAGATACTCAGAATTATCGGCCCATAGCGCCCCTCTCACGAATGCGAAAAGAGGAACCAGTAAGCCCTCGAGGAAGTCGACCATTATGTTGAGGAACGTGGCGAGCATGTCGAGCGCCCATCTCACGATCTTGTAGCCGACCTTACGCATCACGGGCAACACAAGGTTGGCGTCGAAGTAGAGGTCGAGGGCTGGGCGAAGGCCAGGGAATATCGTATCAGACAGAGTAGCCAGGCCCTTTCTGATCGACTCACACAGGGCAGAGAACTGTTCCTGATCGAATTCGATTCGTTCGACTATCTCGGTGCTCATTGCTCTACCACCTTCCTTGGGCCAGGTGAACGTTGTTTTGCTCATCGTCGCGGTAGGCGTCATGCACTTTTCGCAGCGTGCTGCCGACCTGTTGCAGTTTCGCCCCTCCATCGTGAGCCGCCTGCGCCAGGCGGTGACAGGCCTTCTCGTACGTCATCCCTATGAGGACATACAGCCCAAAACTCATGCCTCGAGCGATATGGCCATCAAACTTGCTGCTGTTCGAGGCCAGCCAGGCACCGCATGCGGTCCACTCGTCGGCGGCGTGGCGCAGGTCTTCGAGGGAGCGGGTCATCTCCTCTTGGGTGGGTGGTCGTCCCATCGTCAGTTCCTTTCTAGGTGTTCGGCCAGGGCCGAGTTGAGTTCGTCGCCCACCCGGGAGCCGGGGAAGCGGCGAATCCAGGTGGGGTCGATTGCGCAGGCTGTGATGCCGCCGCGAGCGGTGAGGGTGAAGCCGATCGGATCGTCGAGCGATACGGCGGGGGGCTCGGGTTTCGGGGTCGTCGCCGGCTGGTCGATCTGGGCCATGGTGGTCGTGGCGTTCGCGGTGGCCTGGTCGAGCATGGCCACGACCTCGTCGAGGCGGGGATTGGTCCGCTCCAATTCGAGGATCGAGGTCGCGTGCTGCGCCATCTTCTGTTCGAGGTAGTCCCGTGGTGGTTCTATCTCGTCGAGTGATTCAGGCAAGGTGGCGATTGCGGTCAGGAAGTCGGTCATCCCCTGGGCCTCGGCGGCCCGGGCTGCCGCCACGATCGCCTGGGCCAGCTGGTCGGGCGCGATCCGTGTGGCCCAGGTGTCGGCCAGATCGATATGGCTGGTACGCCCGTCGGGGTCGACTGTGACGGTCACGGATCCGGTCGGGTCGTGACCGGTTCGAGGACCGGTCGGGGCGGCCTGTTCCATGGCCCAGGCGAAAGCGGCGGCCCGCCGCTGGGCGGTGGCCAGATCCAGGCTGTCGGAGGTGGTGTCGGTCAAGAGCTGCTCCTCTCGTACTGCACCTCCACACAAGCATCCGATCTGGGGTAGGTCAAGCGGTGACAACAGCAGATCATCTCTCAGCCATGACGAATCCCCTAGTGCTTCGCGGTTTGGTCGTTCAAGCATTTTCTTGGCGAGAGGGCTCCGTTCGAGGCGTCAGTGACGCCGCCAGCCTCGTAGGCGAGGGCGATCGAACACGGTCGCTGAGCACCCGGCCTGGACGACGAACGACGAGAAACGACCAACCCGGCCACCACCTGATGGGCTTTCTCGTCAGTGAGGAGGACGGGGGACTCAGCGGAACTGGCCTTCCCCCTCGCACAGCAGCGGGCCCAATGTCCCGCTACCTCCACTCCGAAGCGTGGGGGCCTTCCCCATCACACAGGAGCAGGCCGCCGCTCAGGCGACGCTTGCGCGGCTTGGTGAGGGCCTTCCCCCTCGCACAGGAGCAGGCCAAACCGTTCGGTTCTGACTGCCCGGGCTTCCCACCGGGTTTCCCCTCGCACAGCAGCGGGCCAAACCAACGATTCAGACCAGGCCGGCAGGCCGCAGCAGTAGTTCAGCCCGCTGGTGTGCTGCACGGTGCGACCCCAACAACACCCCGAACTGCACGACGAACGACGAGAAACACCCAACCCAACCACCACCTGAAAGGGCCTTCTCGTCAGTGAGGAGGAAGACGGGGGCATTAGCGACGCGGCCCGCCTGAGCGAAGGCTCGGGCAATCACACCTGCGGCTCCTGCGGCAGGTAGACCGTGAACTCGGCACCGCCGCCGGGTGCGGCGCCGGCTTTGACCCAGCCGCCGTGGGCGTTGATGGTGTGGGCAACAATCGACAGGCCCAGCCCCGTACCAGGAGCATTGCGGGACCGGTCGGAGCGGTAGAAACGCTCAAAGATGTGCGGCAGGTCCTCCTCGGCGATGCCCTGACCCTCATCGGCCACGGTGACTAGGCCATCGGTCATCGCCACCCGGATCACAGAACCGTTCGGTGAGAACTTCACCGCATTGTCGAGCAGGTTAGTGAATGCCCGCTCCAAGGTTGCCGGATTGCCCATCATCACGTGCGGTTCCAGGGTGACATCGAAGAACATCGTCGGGCCGCGGCGCCGGGCACGGGTGACCGCATTAGCGATCACATCGGCCAGATCCATCTCCTCGCGCAGCAGGTCGACGCTGCCCTCACGTGACAGCTGGACCAGGTCCTGGACCAGGGCTGAGAACTCGCCTACCTGGGCGGCCACATCGCGCAGAATGTCGCTGCGGGCGCCCTCGGGCAGCATTCCCGAGCGCTCGTCGGCGATCAGGAGCTCGATATTGGTCCGTAGCGAAGTGAGCGGGGTGCGTAGTTCATGGCCGGCGTCGGCGATCAGGCGGCGTTGTCGCTCACGGGAGTTGGCCAGCGTTCGGACCATCGAATTGAACGAACTCGCCAGTTCAGCCAGTTCGGCCGGGCCTTCGGCTGTAATCGGAGCCAATTCGTCGGTTTCGGTGATCCGGGTTACCGCTGCGGTCAGCCGCCGGATCGGCAGCAACGAGGAACGAGCCACGGCCATACCGGAGAAGGCTGCGGCCACGACGCCGGTAATCGCGACTACGGCCAAGATTCCCCACATCTGGCGTAGCGTGGCCAGAGTTGGGCGCAGGGAACGGCCCAGTACCAGGGCGTATCCGTCGCGGCCGCTAAGTGGTACTGCGACGATTCGGTACAGTTCGCCATCGCTGGCGACCACTGAACGGGCTGAATGCCCTCGCCCGGTACGGGCGATGGTGACCTCGGGGGCGCCGGTGTCGTAGGTGATGGTCTCTCCAGGGATGGTTGTCACCCCCAGGTTGGCCTGCACCAACGCCAGCACCACATTCGCAGCTTGTAAGGAGTCCGGGTTGATGCCGCCGACCGTGGACAGGTCGTTCTCGCTGGCGACTTGGTCCGACAGCAGGTTCGCCGTCTGCAGCAGTTCATTGTCGAGTTGCTCGTACAGCGAATGCCGGGTCGCGAAGTACAACGCGATCCCGGTCAGGGCGACGGCTGTTGCGACGGCTAGGGCGGTCAGCCAGATCAACCGCTGCTGTAGCGTGGCCCGCCGCGGCCATCCCAGCCAGCCTGGCCAGAAGACCTCGATCGGGAATGGGGAACGCCGAGCCCCCGGTCGAGGTCGCGGCGGAGCCTCGGGAACCTCGATCGGGACCGGTGGTGCGATCGACTCCGGCTCGGTCACGGGGGTGTCTCGCGCAGCACGTACCCGACTCCGCGGACGGTATGGATCAGTCGGGCCTCACCGTCATGTTCGGTCTTGCGCCGTAGGTAACCGATGTACACCTCAAGTGAATTGGCGGTGGTTGGGAAGTCGAAGCCCCACACCTCGTTCAACAGCCAGCCCCGCTCCAGCACCCGGCGTGGGTGTTCCATGAACGTCTGCAGCAGCGCGAACTCGGTACGGGTCAGAGAGATTCGCCGTAAGCCGCGGGTCACTTCGCGGGTCTGCGGGTCCAGCACCATATCGGCGAAGGTCAGTTGTTCGGTCTCGGTTCCGGACTCGTCCTCGGTGTTGCTGCGGGTACGGCGGGTCAGGGCCCGCAGCCGGGCCAGTAATTCCTCCAGGGAGAAGGGCTTAGCCATGTAGTCATCACCGCCGGCGTCCAGCCCGTCCACCCGGTCGTTGACCGCATCGCGGGCGGTGAGTACCAGGATCGGGACGTCGTTACCGTTGGCCCGTAGCATTCGGGTGGTCTCCAACCCGTCCAGGCGCGGCATCATCACGTCCATGATCACCGCGTCCGGCCGGTGAGCCGACAACTGGGCCAGGGCCTCCACCCCGTCGGCCGCGGTGAGCACCTCGTAGCCGGAATACCGCAAAGACCGGGCGAGCGAATCCCGCACCGCCTGGTCATCATCCACCACGAGGACTTGCATGGGATAACTCTGCCATGCGGAACCGCCTGCGCCGGGATCACCGCCCCGCGATAACGTTCTCTATAATGATCTAGGGTCATTTTCAGACAATCAGAGATTTTCCTGGGTTGGGTGACGCCGGACACGGCTGTCGACATTCTGGCCTTGTCTGCGACATTCTAGCCTCAAACCTAGAGATCCGGATACGACCTCATCGTCTACGCGTGCAGGTGCTCCTCGTGGGTACGGGCGATGTTTTCGGACTCGAGCTGCAGGGTGCTGTGCTCGATGCTGATCTGGTGGTGCTGTTGCAGGCAGTCCTGGATCCCCTGCAGGATGCTCTGGCAATGCCCGTCGGTGAAACATTCCTCCTCCAAGACCACATGGGCGGTGAGGATCGGCAGGTCGGAGCTGACCACCGAGGCATGCAGATCGTGGACACCCCTAACGTGCGGCAGCGCGGTGATGTGCTCGCGGACCTCGGCTAGGTCGAGGCCAGCCGGGGTGGTCTCCAGCAGGATCGACCCGGACTGGCGCAGCAGCACTACCGCCCGGGGCAGGATCAAGCCTGCGACGATCAGGCCTGCGAGCGCATCGGCCCGGGTCCAGCCGGTGAACTCGATCACGACTGCGGCAACGATCACGGCCACCGAACCGAAAGCGTCGTTCAAGACCTCAAGGAAGGCGGCTTTCATATTCAGGTTGCTGCCTCGCCCGCCGGCCAGGACCAGCAACGACAGCAGGTTGCCCAGCAGGCCGATGACCCCAATGATCACCAGGCTGTGTCCCCGGACCTCGGGTGGTGAGATCAGCCGGACGACACCCTCGTAGATCGCGTACCCGCCCACCATCAGCAGGATCGCCGACTGGAGGGCTGCCGACAGGACCTCGGCCCGCTGCCAGCCCCAGGTACGGCGCTGCGACGGGGGTCGAGCCATCAGGGTGGCTGCGATCAGCGCCACCACCAACCCGACCGAGTCGGTGAGCATATGCCCGGCATCGACTAGCAGCGCCAGGCTCCCGGTCCAGATGGCGCCGACTACCTCGGCGACCAGGATCAGCCCGGTGATCGACAGCGCTATCACCAGACGTTTCCGGTTCGACGAGCCGTGGCTGTGGCTGTGCCCGTGGGAATGATCGTGATGGTGCCCGCTCATGACGCCACCTCCTGGGGAGAGCATTCGACCGAAACCTCGGCGGTGGTTGCCAGCAGTGCCTCAGCAGCCTGCAGCAATGCCGCCGTTAGCTCCGGCTCGGCTAGGGAATAGAAGGTGGCCCGGCCCCGAACCCGAGCCGACAGCAGGCCACTGTCGCGCAGCCCCCGTACGTGCGCTGAGACCGTCGACTGGGCCAGGCCCAGATGCCTGACCAGGTCGGCGACCCGGTGCGGCGACAGCATTAGGTGCTGCACGATCGCCAGCCGGTTCGAGTCGGACAGCGATCGGAACAAGGCAGCCGCCCCCTGGTAAGGCAAACCTTCTGTATCTATCGACATACGACGATGATAGCGCTTGTAGACGATGTTTGCTAGACGGTTCGCACACCGACGGGCCCAAGACCCGGTCTGGGTGGGCAGCGGTCTCTCTCGACCAGGTCTGCCCGCTGTTGTGCGAGGTCGGATCACGCAGAGAAGAACGACTCAACTTCGTTCTGCGCGACGGACGACGAGAAACACCCGGCCTGGCCACGACCTGACAGGGCCTTCTCGTCAGTGAGGAGGACGGGGGCATCAGCGGAACTGGCCTTCCCCCTCGCACAGGAGCAGGCCAAACCCGGCGTTCCCCACCACCAATGCCACCGTCTACCCTT